>Ga0265294_10001190_pt1 | contig 35438 bp, 24 predicted proteins | sample MunlanPumphouse3_FD_192504 | JGI IMG/M metagenome (GOLD analysis project Ga0265294, IMG submission 192504) | Groundwater microbial communities from a municipal landfill in Southern Ontario, Canada - Pumphouse #3 | ecosystem: Environmental > Aquatic > Deep subsurface > Groundwater | place...
CCTACACTGTAACCGTTCAAAATAATACAGAGGCTGGAACTGTAGCAACAACGGCGGTTCTTGATTTGGATAATGAAGAGATACAACAACAATTAGGTTATGATAAATTGTCATATGAAGTAGTAGTAAATCCATCAAATATAATTAATGGACAAGCAGAAATAAAGACTGTGGCAATTTCTGCAATTGACAGTATACAAATACAAACCTCTTCAACAAATTTATCTTTGGTTAATTCCACTGTCAACAGTTTACAATTTAACTATACAGATGGCGCAGTATCATCTGTGTCGCAATATGAATCTGAAATGTATATTTCAGATAATGTAGTTCAATATAAAAATGTATTAGGCGGTGTTACAACAAATGTAGCAACAGGTGTTTCAACTAGTGTACTAGATCCTTCATCTCCTGTTCAGGCAACATATGTAAAAGATACTTATGTTGAAACTGTTGGTACATATATTTCAACTGAAGGTGTTGATTTAAGTAATTGTATTGTCACTAAAACAGATACCAATGGCACTAGCCATGAATTAAAACCATATTATGCTGAAACTGAAACGTCTAATGGAGAAAAGATTCTTTATTATGATTTAGCTGAACAAAATAGGCAGGAAACAATAATTAATGAACCTTCTACGACAACATCTGTACATGGTTATACTTATGAAACTAAGACAATGGAAGAAGCTTTAGCTGAACAGGGTTATGTAAAAGGTGTTGATTATGACAGTTATGAAATTATTAGCGGATATAGTGGATATACTCCTAACCAAATAAAGCTCATTAAAGAAGATACTCTTTCTGATGGAGAAATTATCTGGAGTGCTGATTTTGATGGTAACGGAGAAAGAGAATTCAGCATAGATAGTATGGTTTTTGATCCTTCTAAAGGTAGTTTTATAACAACAGCCGGATTAATATTAACAGATACAGAATTTACAGTCACTGGAAATATTGAAGTACCTGCTGCTGGTGAAGGTACAGAACCAGAAGAAGTATCTGAAACTCTTCATAATGTTTCAGCTTCAATAAATGGAGATGAATTAACTCTCAAAGCTACAAATACAGGAGATACAACTTCAAAAGTTGCTATAACTTTTGGTGCCGAACAGGGTTTTTCAGAAAATGCTATAGCAAATTATCAATTTTCTAATTTCTATGCAGGTACAGATTTAACATTCTATGAAGCTTCAAGTTTAGATTCTGTTAATAAAAATGTTACAGAATTAAAAAATTCAACAGTAGATGCAGGTGATATAACAAAGCAAGATATCAATGTTAAAGTGGCAGAAGATTCAGTCGTTCATTTGAGCAAAGATACTACATTAACTCAATTAGCTTCAACCATAGCAGAAAATGGGTTGAAATCAGGAAATGCAACAGTTACAAATACAATTGCATTTACAGGTACAGATGCCAGTCAGCAGACACTTACAATGGTTGCAAATTTGACAGATGGACAGAGTTGGAAGAATGTAGTAGACAAAACATATTCACTTGACGGTAATCTTATAGCAGATGGGGCATCAGTATCAGTTTTTGGCGGAACATTTGAAGAAAATAAGGGAATAGTAGATTACGGAGGATTTTTAGGATGGCATGGAGATTTAGATTTAAATTCTAATGTTACTAATTATTCAATAGAGAAAAATGGTTTTGTTAGAGCTACTGAATGTGTAGGCGGGTTCCTTGGAAGTATTGTTGGTGTTGTAGTTGACCCAATAGTACAAATTACAACAGATATTGTTAACGGTAAATTTAATTTAAATAGTTTGGCTAGTCTGTATACCGGCGGTCTTGTTGGTGGTCTTACAGATGGAATAGCAAGTGCTATAAATGGTGATGGTTTTGGCACTGGTTGGAACGAACATTATAGTAATAATGTTATTCTTAACTGGTCAGCATCAATGATGTTGAATAAGACTTATGATGATGTTGTAAAAGACGGAGATGCCGGTAAAGCAGCAACTATGGGCTATGTGGCAGTAGCAGCAATAGCATTTACTGTTCTCACAGGTGGTATGGGAGCTGCAGCATTTATACCAGCATTAGGAGGAGCAGGAGCCACAGCTGTATTTGGTGGTGTTGCTCTTGCGGGAGCAACAGCTACAGCTTTAGGGACAGCTTCTTTAGTTGCAACTGCTTTAGTAACTTCATATTTAGTTGGGACATCTGTATTTAACGCTTCAGTTGCATTTGAAAATGGAGATATATGGAGTGGATGCTGGAATTTAGCTGGTGCAGGATTAGCTTTCTTGTTCCCTGTAAGCATTGGTGGTGCTGCAAAGAATGCTTCATTTGCTTTACAATCTGGTGCGACGACTGCAACTGCAGCAAGAGCTGCTGTACAAGCTAAAGTATATGCAGAGACTCTTACAAAAATGGCAAAGGCAGGAAAAGATATTTTATCATCAGGAGATGAACTTGCTAATTTAGTTCAAAAAGCAAAGGGTTTGGGCGCTAATACTATTGATGATGCTTTTGTAAAATTTGGTATTGGAAGTAATGCTACTGCAATAAAGTCTACTGTTGAAAGTTTAACAAAAACATCAGCATCAGCAGGTAATACTTCAGCACAATTATCATTTGCAGATAAAGTTCAAAATCTTGGTAAACAAATAATAGGAACATCAGGCAGAGGGGTTAATGGTGTTCTTACACAGGCTCCATCTGGTATATTAGGTTCATTAGGTAATGTCAGAGCTCTATTTGGAGGATATGGTGGAGTTGAGTTTGTAAAGTCATTGCAAAGTTTGACATCACATATGTATACAATGGCAAAATTAAATATCGCAATGAATGTTGCAGGTGAAATTGCCAATCCTCTTATAGCAAAAATTGATACATCTAGTTGGTTTGGTAATGCATCACATACGGCTTTAAATTTCGTATTTGGGTCAATGGGGCAATCTGATAGTGTTCTAGATGTAAATTTAGGTAGTAGTTTACAGTTTGGTTTAATTATGAATGTCGGTATGCCATTTTTTCAAGGAGCTTGGAGTGGTATTAAAGGTCTTGTAAAAGCACCATCTATTACAACTGCAGCAGCAACAGAAGCAATTTCCGGTAATAAATTACAAGCTTTAACAAATATGGCTAAAGGTGAAGTTAAAACTATAGCAAGTGGTATATGGGAAGAAGGGGTTACAGAAAATTTGATTCAATTAGGGCTTACATCAGTTGGAATGTCTCCTCAAATGGCAGAAGTGTTTTCAGAATTCCTTTCTCCGGATGGGAATGTCAATTTTACAAATTCGACATATATGCAAACTATAAACAATTCTCAAATTAATACAAGTGAAGGTGTAAATCAATCAGGTATCAAAAATGTACAAAAAGCAACAAATGCATTGTTTAATGGAAATGCTCTTAATTTACAATTAAATGTAGAATCAAATGCTGCAGAGAATGGGTTCTTATTTAATGTTGTTTCTAAAGATGCGGAAGGTGCTTCAGTACCAGTAACTACTTATAATATTCATAACCAAGCTGAATTGCAGAATATGATGCTATCACTTGGAAGTGTTGCACAATCATCAATGGGAGAAACAAATCTTGATAATATATCTGCAAATTTAGATATTATGAAACAATATTTTAATTCTCAAGTTCAGGTAACTAATAATTTAAATTTAGAAGCTTTAACGATGGCATTAGGTAGTACTTTATCAAGTTCTTCTAATCAAAGTTTAACACAAGAACAACTTGTACAAAATATATCAAATGCATATAGTGTTGCAGCTACAAATAATAGTTTCAAGATGACTTTTGCTCAGCAATTAAGAACAGGTTTAATGGAATTAAATACTACTTCTAGAATGGAATTAGTTTCATTCGTTTCGAAGTATTCAGAAAATGGTCATTTTAGTACAGAGAAATTAGCAGAAATTATAAATAAAGCTACACCAAAAAATATGGATGTAGTAAATCAAGCTTTTGACGACATATTAACATTATCAGCTTTAAATAATATATCAAAACAGACAAATCTTAAAGTTGATATTAATGATATTATTAATAAAATACAAATTAACGAACAAACTTCAAATCTTCAGACTGTTACAAAACTTACAGAAATAGGAGTTGATAGTATCATTAATAGTGCCAATATTGAATTATTGAAAAGTATTGCAGATAAAATTAATACTATTGAAAATATAGACCTATCATCATTATCATTAACAGATATGCAAAATTTATATGCTTCTTTAGCAATAATTTCACAAACTGCAGATCAAAAAATAACGGTACAAACAGCAATAAATAGTGAAATAGAAAAATATAAAGAAACAATAGATTATGTTAACAGTATTAACAAAAATAATAATGTTGAAGATAGAATTGTTCTTTTAAATCAATTAAAAGACGGAATGAATAAAAATAGTAAGGAAATATTAGCTTATATTGATAATTCAATAAGAATAGCTCAATCATCTAAAATTAGTGCATTATTAAATGATACAATTTTAGATTCGTCAACCAAAGCAACTACAATTAATAATTTGTTGGATAGTGCAAATGCAGATATTGCTAATATTACAGCATTGCTGGTGTTTAATCAAGGAGACTTGGGAAAACTTGTCGGCAAAGAAAATATGGAAAAGATAATAACAAAAGTAACCAATGGTGAAAATATTGATATAAGTGTATATACTACTAGTGAAGATTCAAATCCAACAAATTCATACCTTTTAGGTATAGATTATAATAAAGCTTTTTCAAATTTAAGTAATGTAATACAATTAGCAGAGAAGGAAGCAATTAATGAGTTTGCTAAGGAAAAAATTACTTCTAACGGATATAAAACAGCAGGTGCAAATTTAGGACAAGTTGGAGCTTTAATAGCAATTTTGTCAGGTATGAATATGGGAGCTTATGCAGAAGTAGGTTTTGGTAAAACTTTAATTGCAGGTAGCGTTGGTTGGATAAGGTCTTATATGGGAAGAACAGATACTGATCTTGTTCTACAAAATTCATCAGAAGCATTAAAATATTATGAAGGAACACCTGAAGCTAAATTAATGAGGCAAAATGGTGCAAATGTGTATATGATGGGAGATATTGTTGATACTGCTCAAAATCATCCAGATATGATAGTCGATTTTGATGGCAACAAAGTAACAGCATTGGAAAGATTTAAAACTGTTATGGGTGATACAAATGCAGTAAGAATTTGGTTGGCTGACCAGTATGGATTTTTAGGAACTACTGCTGAAAACAATGCAACACAAAGTAGTAAAAGCTTACAAGATATATTAAAGGAATATCAAGAAAGAGTAACAAAATTAACAATTGCAGATGAAGTGCATAAATACATGGAAAATTCTACACAATTTATTATGAGTGGTGGAAATCAATTGACTTTAGCTACAGATTTTACTGAAGAACAAAAACAGATGATGCAGGAAGTTTATCAATTGGCTAAAGAGTATAAGAGCAAATTTACTGTAAATTCAGAAGGTAAAGTTTTATTAACAAACATGGAAACAAAAGCTGAATTAGATGTTAAAATTGGAGAAATAGCTAAAACAGTAAAAGGTGTTTCAACAGGTAAAATTAATTCAATGGTTCAAGCAATGTTTGATTATGGTAAAGATAAATATCAATTATACAATGATGGTACTGTTGTTGATAAATTAGTTACTATGAACGGTGGACAGGCAGAATCAAATAAAGTACTTCAAGATTACTATTATGCTTATTCTGCAGCAATGATGGAATTGATTAATGGAAATAAAGGGGCTGAGAGAAAACCAATTTCTGAAACTGATGCGTATGAAAAAGCTTTAGAAAGTGTTCAAAAGAGTATTACTCAATATGGTACATCCGGTAGCAGATTATTTTTTGGTAAAGGACAATATGTTGGTATGTCTGGAACTCTTTCCCATGTTGCAGAATTATCTTCTGCTTATGGAATGAATGTAGTAAGATTTGGAACAGAGAAAAATTTTGATTTCAGCGAATTATCATTGGGGAACACTACAGAAAATTTAAAAGCAAAACTCCAAAAATTAACTGGACAGATTAATCAATGGGAAGGCAGAGAATTAACTGATATACAGAATAAAGTTTATCAATCATTAAAACAAGAAAAGGCTAATACAGAGCAAGCATTGTCTGCTCTTAATGAAGTTAAATCAGAAATTATAAAATCTGGTGAAAAAGTAACAGCAGAATTAGCATTGTCTAAACTTGCAGAAAAGATGCAGCAATCTGAATCAAATATTGCAAAATATGCCACAGCATATGAAGCTTTAAATACAGTACAAGTTATAGATTTTACTACAGAAAATAAATTTGTTGATGAAAATGGACAGATTACAGATACAGGTATAACTCAGATAGCAACAGATATTTTAAATGATATTCAAAATGGACAAAGTCAGTTATTTATTTCTTTAAGTGGTGATACAAGACAAAAAGTTAAGACAGAATTAGAAAAACTGATGGGAACGGATAAATATAGTCAATATGAAATAATAGAAATTGATGGGAATACTTCAGAAAATGCAATATTAAATGATTACAGAACAGCAGGTAAAACTCCAAGAATATTATTATCAAATGAAAGAGGCGGGATGGGAATTGATTATAGAGGAAATTGGGCATTGAAATCAGATTCTACAGGTGCTGTTTATTCATTTATACATCAACAACTTGGAAGACCAGGCAGACATGACGGAGAAACTTTCAAACGTACGATATATTCAAATATGGTGGAGAATGATGCTTTGTTAGAAGAAGTAAAGCAAGCAGGATTATTTGAGTGGATGCAAACCAAATTTACAAAAGAATCAGAATTTAACAAATATGGTATTTTTGAAGGAATTACAACATCTGAAAGTATAGATACTATGTCATCACAAAAAAAATTGCAACTTGCAAAAATGTATTCCGGTTTAATTCAGTCAAATTCGTCATTAATTTTCGGTATGATTGATTCATTAAATGATAAGACAATAACACAAGCATTGAGCACATTAATAGATCAAGCAGGTGGAACTAGTACAAAAGATGGGGCTATTATTAGAAAAATAATAGATGATGTATTTAATGAACATACAGAAGGGGATATAAAAACTGAACAAGGGAACATTATAAATGGTAAAGATCAAATTTCTTACAGCTTAGAAAACCAAAAAAATAAAGCTTTAAAGGTCTTTAATCAGGTTATAGCATCTGTATCAGATAAGAATGGCACATTAACATCTGCACAAGAATGGCTTAATGCTTGGCAAAATGCAGGGTACCAAAGTAATGTATCTGATAAAAATCTCACGATTTCATCTTTAGATATTGGACCAACTTCAGTTCAAAAAGCATTCAATATTATATATAGTTATGCAGATCAAATAATGCCATATTTTGGAACGTATACAAAACAATTAGGGCAGATAACAACTGTAGAACAGGCAAAAACAGTATTGGAAGAAGTAAATGTTTCTCAGGATAATATTACAAAAATTCTGGGAGTTAACAAAACAGATGGAGGTAAGATAAATCCAAATATAATCGGGAATAATTTAACTTCAGATGGCATTAATTTAGTAAATAATTATGTTCAATTAATGGGTGGCAATGTCGATACAATCAGTAAGAAAAATGTATCAATAGATGATGATTTAGCTAGAGCATTAATGTTACTATTATTAGAAGCTCTTGGATTAAATTCTTTCGCTGGTGGAACAACACAAGAACAAATGTTAGATGCATCAGAAAAAATGGCTGAAAATAATATTTCTGTCGATCAACTTATGGAACTGAACAATTATATAAATGGATTTGGGTTAACAGTTGAATCAAAAGATTTAATAGAAGTGTTAAAAGCTGAGTATGACAATAATTTGAAGGGTTCAAATTTACCAAGTGCAATGCTAATGAAAATTTTAGAAACACAAGATTCTATAGACAATGAAGAATTAAGCAAAATTTATAATGAGTATCAGAATGTAATTAAATTATTTAATAACAATGCTTATAAGGTTTCGTTGACAGCTAAAGAAGGAATAAATGTATTTAAACAAGAATTTGAAAAAAAGTATCCAACTCTGTATCAATCAATTGAAGGTTTATCAAGTTTTGTAGGCGGAATGGTAAGTTATATGCTCATAGCTCCTGCGATAAATGTGGTTGGTAATTTATTAGGTGCTAATGCTCAGGCAGGAGCTTCGTATACTGTTCCTGGTTTAGATCAGGCAGCAAAACAAGCGGGAGCATTTGCTTCAGTTTCAGCAGTATCTAGACAAATAATGAGTCAAGTAAGAAAAGTAACAGATAATATACACCCAATAGTTGCGACTATGAATATAGTTGGGTCTATTACGAATGCAGTAGATTCAAAGAAATTAAAAACATCATTAAATAGATTGGATAATTTGTTAAATTCTTCATTAGCATCTGTATCAGAAAATTTATCAAAAGCGACAAACCGATTAGAAGAAGCACAGCAAGCAAAAGCTCCTTATACAATACTTAATGCAGAGGCAGGTTTAAAAGGAATAGAAACAACAATAAAAGCAAAAATGTTAATGGCAGGACTAAAAATTAACAGTGATACAGATGTATCATTAAATATCTTAGAGTGGTTCAGTAGCAATAATGCAGATATTATCAGTAGTTTAAAAATAAGTGATATACCAAACCTTAAAGCTTTTGAAAAAGTAATAAGTTTATCAAAAGAAGAAGGGCAGGAAAAATTATCTGCAGCACTTAAGAACTTAACAGTAAAAGAAGTAAAACAAATATTGAATTCTAAAGATTCATCGATAACAATGCTTAGTGCATTAGGTTATAAAGAAGAAGCAAAAGAAATAGTATCGTCAAAAGAATCTAAAGAAAAAGCGATAGAGAAAGTAGTATCAAGTTTAACATCAGAGAAGTATGGATTAACCGGAAATGAAGCAAAAGTAGTAAAGGCAATATTAAATTTAGAGGATAATGCAGAAGTAGAAGCAGCAGTTAAAGAAGATGCGGCAACAGAAGGACAAGTAATACCATTTGTTAAGAACTGCGCACAAACAGCAGTAGAAAAGCTAGCAAAAGCAGTAGGATTAGATATAGAATACTCAGAGGGCAAGACAGTAGGCGACTATGTATTGGATACATTGAAAGTAGCCGGAATAGCAGAAACAGCAGTAGAAGTAACGGAAGCAATGTTAGGGACAGTGAGAGGTAATTTAGGAGATAATTACGAGTATGCGATGGTAGAAGATGCAAGTAAGATAAACACGAAAGTAATAGCATACTATACTAATGCCAAAGGTGAAGGACATGTAGCGACAGTAGATTCAGAGGAAACATTAAAAGCAGAAGAAGCAAATGGTTTTACATTTACAGGAATAGTAATAGCGCCAAAAGAAGTAGTAGTATCAACAGAAGGATTAGGGTCAATATATTCGAAAGAAGGATTAAAGAATATAGTAAGTAAGATAGACACAAGCAAGTTGAGTGTAACAGAAGTAGGACAGATGGAAGATGTATTGGAAGAAGTAGTAAACGGAGTAACAGCGCCGGCAGAATTATCGAAAGCATTAGAATATGTATTAGAGATATGGAATAGAGATGCAGGGCAGATGTTAGAGTATATAGGGTTAAGTGAAACAGAAATGGGCAATAACAAAGCAATAGTTCAAGCAGCAACAGATAAGATGGCAGAAGCAATAGAGATGGGCAAACAAGGGAAGTTAGATGGAGTAGAAGTAAAGACAGAAATAGCATTGTTAACGACATTAAGAGATTTATTAATAACATCAAGTAAAGAGACAAATCCAAAAGAATGGATAAAGGAAGCAGACTCAGATATAATAATGACAAAGTTGGTAATAAGCAAAGCAGTAAATCAGAATGTGATAATATCAGGTATGCAGAAGAGTGGGAGCAGTTCAGTAACAGGAGCAGCAGAAGACTTTGTAATAGATATAAAGAAGTTACAGAGTGCGATAGCAGATAAGAATATAGTATTTGTTAAAGATGCGAAGATAGAAGATGTAATGAATTTATTGAAAGACAAGAAGACAGACAAATTCAGAACACCATTGATGAGACTTTCAGACATCAAAGCAGTTGCAGCAGCAGCATAAAGAAAGAGTTAGAAAGTAAGTTAAGTCAAAGTAATGATTGTTTAAGAAAAGTTGTTAGTAAAAATAAATAATAAAAAAGCAGACAGATAAATTCTCTGTCTGCTTTTTTATTTGTTGATATAATACTATAAAGATTCAACTATAATTCCTTTTTTGCCGTCAACAGGACATTTGTTTTGACAGATAGAACATCCGATACATAAATCTTCATTAATATAAGGAACTTTTACTAAATCACCATTAATATTTTCTTTTTTTACTTTTATGGCTTTAGATGGTATAGGACAATGTTCTTCACAAACTAAACATTCAAGACCTTCTTTCCATGAAATGCAAGTATCTTTTTGTATTTTAGCAATGCCAATTTTTATTTTCATTTTTTCTTCAACAGTTAATTTTTTTATTGCTTGTGTCGGACAGACATGCCCACATAAGGTACATTCATATTCGCAATATCCTATTTTTGCATCAAGCTTAGGTGTCCAGATACCATCAAGTCCGGCTTCTAATAGAACTGGTTGTAATCCATTAGTAACACAAGCTTTTATACAATTGCCACAACGAATACATTTTAGTTTTAAATCTTTTTCATTTAATATACCGGGTGGTCTTATAATATTAGTTTTTTTATTAATGAATTTATTTTTTACAGCTAATGAAATAAGTCCTAATGAAACAATTAACCATGATAAGAAATCTTTTCTTGAAATTCCACTTTTTTGTTGAGGTTTATTATCATTTGGCAAATTACAGATGATATGTTTTGTAAAAGAAAACTTAGATTTATATTTATTAACACATTTCGTTTCTTGTACACAATCCATACATAAAATACATTCTTGTTTGATATAAGTGTTGTTATCTTTTATTGCATTCATTCTACATAAATTTTTGCATTGACCACACTTGGTTAAACATTCATTAGATTGTCTAGTCAGTAAAAATTTTGTAGAAATTATTGCCAAAAAACTTCCTAAAGGACAAATATATCTACACCAAAATCTTCTTCTAAATAACAAAAGTAACAATGGTATTATAAAAATTACAAGCATAGACAAAGAATGATTAAAATATAATTCTCTGTTTTCTATAATTGTACTTTTTGTTATTTGGTAAATTCCTTCAGTAATTTTACCAGGTCCGTTTGACATAAGATTATAGAAGAAATCATTTGATAAATTGTTAGCTATAGAATAAAATGTAAAATAAAAACCTCTTGCAAATATTGTTATTGGTTCAAATAGCCAAAATAATTGTAGTCCGAAAGCAGTAAGTATTACTAATAATATAAGAAAAAAATATTTGAATTTTATTTTTTTTGGCTGGTTTTCTTTGTTTTTTTTAAATATTCCAATAAAAAAACTAACGATATCCATTAATGTGCCATATGGACATATCCATCCGCAAAATACTCTTCCAAAAATTAATGTAATTATAATTAATAGTGTTGCAAAAATAACAGCTATTGATAAAAAATTTGATACTATTGATATGATAGGTGATAATTGAAAAAACAGTATGGCATTAAAGAAATTATTTATAGGATATCTTAAATACCAAAATAATAAACATATACTTATAAAAGCTACTGATTGAACTACAATTTTTAATGTTTTAATTTTCATATTTTTAATGTTTTGATTTTTGCTTTGTTTATATTCATACTGCCAAGACCCATTGAAGCTGATTCTTTTATATGTCCTATGTTTTCAGGACTTATATTATATAATGTTTTAGAGGCATAAGCATCTGCTAAAACAGCATCTGTTGATGCTATAATTGTAGAAGCTTTTTTTACATCTTCTAAGTTTCCGCCTCTTGGTCCGTTTCTAAGAAGAATTCTGTAAGCATCAATAATATTTAAGTCAGGTTTAATAAATGATAAAACTTCAGCTAACTTTTTATCTATATTCCAATGCATTGTGGATCTGTTTCCGCCGCATACACCCATAAGATTTTTAATAGATAATGTAAGTTTTGTATGTCCGTGAGTTTTTGCTATTGGAATATTTATAAAACAATCACAGTTTACGGCATCAGAATATATTGGAAAATCTTGCATTTGTGCATCAGTTTTAAAATTTGCAGAATAATATTTCCAACTGTCTGTAAAATAAATATCTCCGCCTGCATCTTTAACTGCTTTTGCTATTCCTGAATTTTTATAACACATTTTTTCTTCATTGCAGGTATTATCAAAAACTTTGACTTTTTTAGCTCCTGCCTGTAAACACAATTTGACAACTGTTGCAATTAAAATAGGATTTGTGGTTGCAGCATATTCCGGTTCTCTGTTCCATCCTATATTTGGTTTTACAACTACGATATCACCTTTTTTAATAAACTTTTCTATTCCACCCAATTCATAAATAACTTTTTTTGTCATTGCTTCAACATTGTCACCTTCAACAGATACAAGATCATAATTCGTTTTGATATTTCTTTTATTTCTTGGTTCTAATTGTTTTGTTGTTTTAGCAAATAATTTTTTAGTTTTGATTGTTGATAATAATAGTGCAAATAATCCGAATGATAAAATTTTTAAAAAGTTTTTTCTGGAATATCTTTTTGAAAATAGTTCATTTAAATTTTTAATCATTAGTATCTCCATAAATTGTGTCTTCTGTTATTGTTTTTTTATAAATTATATTGGATACAAAAATTCCAACTTCATATAGTATTACCATCGGCAAAACAAATAAAGTTAAACTGAACACATCAGTTGTAGGAGTAATAATTGCAGCAAATACACACAAAGCAAAAAACACCTCTTTTCTGAATTTTTTTAATGTGTTTGGTGATACTATTTGTAAAGTTGTTAAAATTGCACATGTCAAAGGTATTTGAAATATTATTCCACCGGATAACAAAACTGCAAATACAAAAGAAATATATGAGTTAAGTGTAAATTGAGGAACAGATGATGTTAAATGTACAGATAAATTGATTAAAAATTTTATAGTATTTGGTAAAACAATAAAGTAAGAAAAAACGGTACCTAAAATAAAAAGAGAAAAAGCAGATAAAGAATATTTAACAATAGATATTGTTTGTTCTTTTTGCAAAGCCGGTGCAATGAATTTGATACATTCGTAACAAATCGGGAAAAAAGATATAACTAGTCCGGAATATATAATTGTTTTAAAATATATAGTAATAGCTTCTGTTGGTTTTAGTATAAGAAAATTAGTTATAATTCCTTTGGATGGAAGTTTTGCAAGTTCTATGATGAAATCTACAATAAAAAAAGATAAACATGAAGCAATTAACAAATAAATTACGGTTCTTATTATAAGCCATCTCAAATCTTCTAAATGAGATAAAACCGGTTGTTTCGTCATTATTTTTTAGGTTTGTCTATTTCGTCATTTTCTTTTTCATCATCATCAAGTTTATCATCATCTTTTTTCTTTCCGTCAAAAGCATTTTTAAATTCTCTTATAGAAGTACCTATAGATTTCCCAATTTGTGGTAATTTCTTTGAGCCGAAAATTAAAAGTGCTAGAAGTAGTATAACTATAATTTCTTGGAATCCTAGACCGAACATAAAAGCCTCCTATTTCAATTATAAAACAATATATAATTATTGTTTTAATTGTTTTTTGTCTTTTAATATTGCAAATCTAACATAAACAGCAATTATAAACCAAGCTGCATATAAACCATAAGATATATATTTTGCGGTTGGGGTTTGGAATTTATAAGAAATATAAAGACCTGCAACACCTGCAAAAGTTGATAATAAAAAAAGAAATTTAAATTTTTTATAATTATTTTTTTGTTCCATTGTTACCTCTTTGAACTTTTTGAATTTTTTTTATAATAATAAATGTGATGATATTTATAAATAATAAAACAAAAGATGTTACACCGCCAATTATTAAATTCAATAACAATGATAATATAATTCCAATTATAATATCTGCAGCAAATAATATATAAAAAAGTTTCTTTATATTCATTTTATCCTTTATATTCTCTTACTAAGTATATCAATTTACCAACAATTTCTATATTGTCTGATGTTATTGTCGGATAATGTGGATTTGATGATTTTAAAAATATTTTATCATGTTCTTTGTAAAATATTTTAACAGCAGATTCTCCGTCAACTAAAGCAACAACAATATCTCCGTTATAAACTTTTTCACCTTGAGATACAACGATAGTATCCCCTTCTACTATACCGGAAGGTTCCATACTGTCACCTTTAACTTTTAAAGCAAAGCACTTTCTGTTTCTTGTAATGTCTGTATTGATATATACATAATCGTTAGCATCTTCTACTTGTTCCAAAAAAGTTCCTGCATGAACACTTCCTAAAATTGCTACAGCAGAAAAATTTTGTCTGTTAGGAAAATCAATCCCTCTGGATAAAGAACCTCTTTTTATAAGAAAACCTTTTGATTGTAAAGCTTTTAGATGTTGCTGAACTGAACCTATAGATAATTTAAAATTAGCGGCAATTTCTCTGACGGTAGGCATCATCGCATTATCTGCATGAAATTTATTTATGAATTGTAAAACTTTTGTTTGTTTATCTGTAAGCTCTTTCATAAGACCCCCAAAATAAAAAAAATATAGTATTTTGATTATACTATACATTTGTATTTAAGTCAAATTTAAAAATATAAGATTTGCAATATGTAACAGAGGTTTTATAATAATGTTGATAGAATATTAAATATTAGTTTGTAAAAAAATCTTTATGTTTTTGAAAAAATTTCTTTTCTATACTATAAACTTCATATCTTAAAGATTTATATTTTAGTGCAATATCAAAATCAATTATTTTTGAATATTCCTCTAAAACTCTTAATGATTCTTCAGCTCTTTTAAAATTAGCTATTATGATATTTTTTAAGTTTGTTCTGGATGCTTCTTTTACAGTTTTACCGGCATCTGTTACACTGTCTCTGGCAGATAACATTTGTTCATAATGATCTGCTAAATAAGATGATACTGAATGTCTGACTTTTCTTGTTTTTTTATATAAAATTTCATCACAGAATACAAACCTTATACTATCTTCAACAACTCTTAATCCTTCCTTGCATCTGTTGATGTTGGTATCTAGTATTCGTATAAATTTTTTATCCATTTTAAGAGTATCTTTCAACAATAAGTTTGATTAAATTACTTGTTGATTTTCCTTCAACAAGCGGATATCTGTAAACTTTTTTTACAAATTCTCTTCCAACAATATCTTCTATTTTGTAATCGCCGCCTTTAACTAACACATCTGGTTTTAGTTTGCTTAAAAGCTCAAAAGGTGTTTGTTCATTAAAGACAACAACATAATCTATTGCGGTTATTGCAGCTAATAATTTTGTTCTGTCTTTTTGAGGGACCAAAGGCCTTTTAGGTCCTTTAAGATTAGCTAAAGATTTATCAGAATTTATAGCAACGATTAAAACATCTCCTAAAGTTTTAGCTTTTTGGAATAAACTTACATGACCTATATGTATCAAGTCAAAACAGCCATTTGTAAAAACTATTTTTTTCTTTTTAGCTTTTAAATGTTTGATTATTTCAACTAATTGTTTTATAGAACAGATTTTTTTATTATCCAAAGATTTTTTCCTCAACTAATTTAGCTATTATATGTAAAAGTAATATATGACATTCTTGTATTCTTCCTGTAACTTTTGAAGGTGCACAATAACACATATCAGATAACATTTTTAATTGACCACCATCTGCACCTGTAAGTCCTATAACAAAAATACCCATATCTTTTGCTGTTTCGACAGCTTTTATAACATTTATAGAATTTCCTGAAGTTGTAATAGCAATTATGATATCTCCCTTTTGGGCAAATGCTTCAACTTGTCTGCTGAAAACAAAGTCATATCCAAAATCATTACCTATTGCCGTAAGAGAAGAAACATTTTCTGTTAATGCTATTGATGGCAATGCTTTTCTGTCTTTCTCAAATCTGCAAACAAGTTCAGCTGCAAAATGTAATGCATCGCATGCTGATCCTCCGTTACCAAAAATTATTGTTTTTTTGCCATGCTGATATGCTTCATTTATTTTATTAGCAATTGATTGGATATATACTAATTGTCCTTCATCTAACATTTTTTGTTTAGTCTCAATACTGTCACTAATTAAAGTTTTAATAGTTCTTTCCATATCCATAATTGTCTCCAATTAATAAAGCCCACCTTTGTTGTCGGTGGGCTTTAAATTAAATTATTTTTTAGCCGACCGTTATTTTCCAAATATATATTTTGGCAAAAAGTCTGTACATACATTTCCTTTATGAAAATATTCATTTTCCATAATCTTTGCATGTAAAGTCGCTGTGTTTTTTATACCTTCGATTTGTGTTTCTTTTAATGCTCTGGACATTCTGGTGATAGCTTTTTCTCTGTTTGCACCATGAGCAATAATTTTTGCTATCAAACTATCATAAAAAGGAGGAATTGTATAACCGGAATAAACATGAGTGTCAATTCTTATTCCAGGTCCGCCAGGCAAATATAAATGTCCAATTTTTCCAGGGGATGGAATAAAATCTTTATCAGGATCTTCAGCGTTTATTCTGCATTCTATAGCATGACCATTTATTTTAATATCGCTTGAATCAAAAGATAATCTTTCGCCTGCTGCTAAAAGAATTTGTTCTTTAACTAAGTCTATTCCTGTAATAGTTTCAGTTACAGGATGTTCAACTTGTATTCTTGTGTTCATTTCCATAAAATAAAAATTCAAATGTTTATCTACTAAAAATTCTACAGTTCCGACAGTTATATATCCGACAGCAGCAGCAGCGCTTTGAGCTGCTTTACCCATTTTTTTTCTTAATGAATCACTAATGAATGGTGACGGACTTTCTTCAACGAGTTTCTGGTGTCTTCTTTGAATAGAACAATCTCTTTCTGGTAAATAAACAACTTTTCCTTTACAATCTCCGAGAATTTGAAATTCTATATGATGAGGTTCTTCAATATATTTTTCCATGTAAACATCAGGATTCCCGAAAGCTGCTTTAGCTTCCGTTTGAGCCATGATAATTGCATTCTGAAGAGCTTCTGCACTGACGACAATCCTCATGCCTTTTCCGCCGCCGCCTGCAGTAGCTTTCACTATGACAGGATATCCTATTTTTTGTGCTAATTTAAATATTTCAGGGTCATCTGCTGATACCGGACCGTCTGAACCGGGAACGACAGGCACTTTTGATTTTATCATTAATTGTCTAGCAGCAATTTTATCTCCCATTTTTTCAATAGAACTTCTTTTAGGTCCAATGAAAGATATACCACAGCTTTCACAAACTTCTGCAAAATATGTATTTTCAGCTAAAAAACCATATCCGGGATGAATAGCATCAGCGCCGGTAATTTCTGCTGCTGAAATAATACTAGGAATATTTAAATAACTTTCACTTGCAGATGCCGGTCCGACACAAATAGATTCATCAGCAATTTTTACATGCATTGACTCTCTATCAGCTTCTGAATGTATAGCAACTGTTTTTATACCAAGCTCTCTAGCTGCTCTGACTACTCTGCAAGCTATTTCGCCTCTATTTGCAATTAATATTTTTTTAAACATTTATAATCTCCTGATATGATAACTATAATTGTGCCTGATCAGATGTATCTACTAAAAACAATTCTTGACCATACTCTACGGATTGTCCATTTTGAACACAAATTTTAACTACTTTTCCTTTTGTTGTAGCAATAACATCTTTTATGATTTTCATAGCTTCAATTGATGCTATTTTTTGACCAATGTCAATGTGGTTGCCTTCAACAATAAAAGGAGGTCTATCATTTGCAGGAGAATTGTAAAATGTACCTACCATTGTTGACTTAATAGGAACAATCGGAGATTTTTCAATAACAACTTTTTTAGGTTCAACAACCTTTTGTGTTATCTCACTTTTTTTAAAATAAAGAGATGTTTCTCCGGCATCAAATTTCATTTCTTCAATATCTGTTTCTCTTATTGATTCCAAAAATTTTTTAATTTCAATAGGATTCATAAAAACCTCATAATTTTAAATCTAATACTACTATACTCTTTCTACATACTCGCCAGTTCTGGTATCAACCCTAACTTTGTCTCCTTCTTTTATAAACAAAGGAACTTTAATTTCTGCACCTGTTTCAATTTTAGCAAATTTTGTTAAATTAGTAACAGAATCACCTTTTATTCCAGGCTCAGCTTCTATAATAGTCATTTCAACTATAAGAGGCATATCAATGCCAATTAATTCTTCTTCCAAATATATAGCATCAATTTCTTGGTTTTCTTTTAAATAAATTTCCTTGCCGTCTAATTTTTCTTTTGGTACAGGAATTTGTTCATAAGAATGCATATCCATAAAATTATAGTTATCGCCTTCTGCATATAAGAATTGTTTTTTTTGTCTTGTAACACTCAAAGAATCAAACTTTTCACCTGACTTGAATGTCCTGTCAATTATTCCGCCTTTTTTAACATGTCTCAATTTAACTCTCATAACAGCTCCGCCTTTACCAGGCTTATGATTTTGAAACCATATTATTTGATAAGGTTCATTATCAACTGAAATTACTAAACCATTTCTAAAATCCGAAGTAGAAATCATTATTATTGTCTCCTATTAAATACTGTTACTCTAATTATTTATTTTGTATTTGTTAAAATTTCACAACCATTTTTTGTAACTAAAACTGTATCTTCAATTCTTATTCCAAATTTGTTTGGAATATAGATGCCGGGCTCTATTGTTATTACCATATTTTCTTTTAAAATTTCTTTTGAATTTTGAGAAACTGATGGTGATTCATGTATGTTTAAGCCAACCCCATGACCAGTACCATGAATAAATTTATCACCAAAACCGGCTTTTTTTATAACATCTCTAGCTGCTGAATCAACTATGCTGCATTTATTACCAATCTCGACTGATAATAAAGACATATCGTGTGCTTGCTTTACCAAAGACCAAACCTTTTCAGACATACTCGTAATTTTACCTAAAAAAGCTATACGTGTCAAATCAGAACAGTACCCATTATAGATACATCCCATATCTATTAAAACCATATCATTTTTTAATATTTTTCTATTTCCGCTTATATGGTGGGGGTTTGAAGAATTAGGTCCGCTTGCAACTATTGTCTTAAAACTGGCAACTACATGATTTTTAGCAAATTCTTCTTCTATTTTAAAATGTATATCTAATTCTGTCATTCCGGCAACTATTTGTTTTTTAACATTTTCATAAACTTTTGAAACTATATTACATGCTGTTTTGATATTTTCAATTTCAGTTTTATCTTTTATTATTCTTAAATCATTTGTTAAACCGGTTATTTTTGATACATTAATTTTGTGTTCAAGTAATTTTTTGGATATTGCATCAAATACCATAATATTTGTATTTGAAATATCAATACAAACATCTTTTATTTTATATTTTTTGCAGATTTCAGCCAAAGCATCACTAAAAGGCAAAATAACTGTTATTTTTGCGGTATCACCAAAGTGGTGCTTAACTTGTCCTTCTACCATTTTTGAAGTTATAGCAAAAATATTGTTTTTATACAGCAAAAGCCAAAAACCGTCAAAACCGGCACTGGTTAAATAGTAAATATCTTTGGAATCAGTTACCAGAATAGCTTTATCTTTATAATTTATAATTAGTTTACGAATTCTTTTGTTCATATTTGTTAAGTATTCTACCATTTTTTAAGTTAAACATACTATATATAGTATGTTTAACTTGGAAGGTTTTTAATAAAATCAGACATTTGATGCTTGATTTTTATTTTTTAAAAAAGTAATATAATAATCCAATATTTAAATTAAGTTTGATTCCGACGTAGCTCAATGGTCGAGCATCCCGCTGTTAACGGGAGGGTTATAGGTTCGAGTCCTATCGTCGGAGTTTCTTTTTTTAAAAGACAAACTAGCGATTTTAATATTTATTTTGATCACTTATGTACCAATCGCTACCGCTCGGCTTTGCTAGGTAGGCTTTGTTCAAAAAAAATCAAAAATCATCACAAAATACTTTAAATCTTCTTAAGTTAATTAGCACAATTGCTCAAAATATTACAATCTTGAAACATCAAAATAACAATTATATATTCATAATTTATTAAATGATATTAATCAAAGTATTTTTTAATAACACTAAGTTCAAATTCCACACGTAAGTCAGAATTTTTTTAAAATATAAAAATGATTTTATGATACGAAAAATATATAAGTGAAATCATATTATGAATAATAGATTTTTAAAAATATCAAAATTAATAAATTTGTTGTTTTTATTTTATTTTCTTTTTTGTAGTTGTTATTCCATTCCATCATCATGCAGATAATAAAATACATGAACAAGATTGTTCTATATGTATGCTTTCAAGTCAGTCGTTCATTTCAAATGTCAGTTTAAATATTACAGCAATGTTTGTTTTAATTATCCAGTTTTTCTTGAGCTTCTTATCTTTACATGGGTAGTAGTCAGATATTGCTGAAAAGAAAAATTAATATATTATAATGATGCTAATTTAAGTATGTTTCATATCATATAAATATGTTGAAAAATAATTGACTTGTATTAATCAAAAAGTTAAAATCATATATTAATGTACAAAAAAGGATATTAGGTTAAAAAAATGATATCAAATATATTAGATATGAAAAGCAAAAAAGAGAAAATTGTTATGCTTACTTGCTATGATTTTTCTATGGCTAAAATTTTCTCAAATAGTGGCATAGATATATTATTAGTTGGTGATTCATTAGGCATGGTAAAACTCGGTTACAAAGATACTCTTGGTGTTACTATGGATGATATGGTTCATCATACAAAAGCAGTTAAAAATGGTAATATAAATAATATTTTGTTAGTTACTGATATGCCATACATGTCTTATGAACAAGATTCTAAGCAGGCAGTAATTAATGCAAAAAAATTGATTTCAGCAGGTGCTGATGCTGTAAAAGTTGAAGGCGGAAAAGAAATTCTTGATTCTGTCAAAGCTATTATTGATGAAAAGATTCCGGTAGTTGGGCATCTTGGTCTTATGCCGCAATCTATTAATAAAATTGGCGGATACAAAGTTCAGTGCAGAGATGAAGAAGCTATAAAAAAATTGTTAGAAGATTCATTAGCATTACAACAAGTCGGAGTTTTTTCAATAGTTTTAGAATGTATACCTGAACAGGTTGCAAAAGATATTACTGAAAAATTAGATATTCCCATAATTGGAATAGGTGCAGGAAGATATTGTGACGGTCAAGTTTTAGTATCTGATGATATGCTTGGTATCTTTTCTGATTTTACTCCAAAATTCGTAAAGAAATATGCACAGTTATCCCAGACAATAACAGATGCAGTAAAAGAGTATAGCCAAGAAGTTAAAAATGGAAAATTCCCTCAAGAGAGTAATACATATAAATGAAGATAATCAAAAATCCTTTACAAATACAGAAAATATCAATTGAATTAATGAAAAAAAATAAATCAATTGGATTAGTTCCCACTATGGGAGCTTTACATTTGGGACATATTTCCTTGATTAAAAAATCAGTATCTCAAAATGATATTACAGTTGTCTCTATATATGTTAATCCTATTCAGTTTGGACCTAATGAAGATTATAAAAGATATCCGAGACCTATTAAAGATGATATCGAAATATGTAAAAAAAATGGAGTTGATTACTTGTTTTTACCAACAAATGAAACTTTGTATGATAATGACTTTTCTACATATGTTACTGTTGATAAACTGTCAAATATGATGTGCGGAGTTACCAGACCTATTCATTTTAGAGGTGTGGCAACAATCGTGTCAAAACTATTCAATATGATTTTACCTGACAGAGCATATTTTGGATTAAAAGATTATCAACAATATACTGTAATTAAACAAATGGTTAAAGATTTAAATTTTAAAATAAAAGTAATAGGTTGTCCTATAGTAAGAGAAAAAAACGGGCTTGCAATGTCCAGCAGAAATACTTATTTATCACAGGAAGCTAAGGAAAATGCAAGTAATATACATAAAATTTTAGTTAATGCAAAAAAAAGTTTTAATTCAGGTAAAAATATATTTTCTGTTATAAAAGAAGCGGGAATATTATTATCTAAAATTGAAAATAGTGAAGTAGATTATATTGAAGCAAGGGATTCTAATACTTTACAGCCTGTGCAAACAACAAGTAAAAAAGTAGTTATTGCAGTTGCTGTAAAAGTTCAAAATATTAGATTAATAGATAATATATTATGTTAAAAAAAATCGGAGGGTATATGACTAAAAAAAGAAGGCAGTACCTTGTAAAGCCTAAGTTACAGTTAAAATATTTAAGTATCATAGCATTTGTTGTTGTCGTTTCTGCAATAATGATTTATTATTCTTTTTTAGATTCGCTGCTGTCTTCTCCGGGAATGGACCAGCTCAGTGCAGGTTCAGTAAAAAACTTTGTTAGATCATACACCAGTGGTTTTTTCTGGGTAACAGTGATTTTTACAATAATAGTTTTAATAGAAAGTGTTTTTTATTTTCATAGATTAATAGGACCGCTTTTTTTCTTTGAAAAAGTTATGCAAAAATTAGCTGAAGGTAAATTTTATGTTAATGTCCATCATAGAAAAAAAGATGAAACTATAGAACTTGCAACTAATATTAATAAAACAATAAAAAGTGTTAGAAATGCCGTATCAGAAGACAGAAAAAAAATTGAAATAATAAAAGCAGCAATTGATAATGATGAAAAAGACAAAGCAAAACATCTGCTTTGTGAACTTACACAATGGTTTAAAACACAAGAATGATAAAAACAGATTATTTAGTTATAGGAAGTGGAATTGCAGGATTAAGTTTTGCAATTAAAGCTTCTGATAATGGGACAGTATCTTTAATTACTAAAAGAAACTTATTCGATTCTTCAACTGGCAAAGCTCAGGGTGGAGTTGCTTGTGTTACTGACAAAGAGGATTCTTTTGCAGAACATATACAGGATACTCTCGTTGCAGGAGCCGGACTTTGTGATGAAGAAATGGTAGAACTTTTGGTAAAGTCTGCCCCTGCAAGAATCGAAGAATTAATAAAATTAGGTGTTAAATTTACAAAAAAAGATTATAAAGAATCAGAATTTGAGTTAGGTTTAGAAGGCGGACACAGCAAAAGAAGAATACTGCATGCAGGTGATATAACCGGTAATGAGATAGAAAGAGTTTTAATTGAAAATATAAACAAAAAAGACAATATAATTGTATATGAAGACCATATGGCTGTTGATCTTTTGATTGATAAAAATCAAAAAGAAAAAAAATGTTATGGGGCTTACATATATGATATAAATAAAAGAAAAGTAGAACTTTTTGTTGCAAAAGTTGTTATTTTGGCAACAGGAGGTACAGGGAAAGTTTATTTATATACTTCTAATCCGGATGTAGCAACAGGTGACGGGGTTGCTATGGCATACAGAGCAGGTGCTGATATTGCCAACATGGAATTTATGCAATTTCATCCGACATGTTTATATAATCCTCAGGCAAAATCATTTTTAATTTCTGAAGCAGTAAGAGGGGAAGGAGCTATATTAAAAAATCAAAAGGGTGAAGCTTTTATGAGTAAATATCATCTTTTAAAAGATTTGGCACCTAGAGATATTGTTGCCAGAGCAATAGATACAGAATTAAAAAATAGCGGTGATCATTTTGTATATTTGGATATCACAAGTAAACCAAATAAATTTTTCCTTAAAAGATTTCCTAATATTTATGAAAAATGTTTGAAATATGGTATTGATATGTCTAAAGATATGATACCTGTTGTACCGGCAGCACATTATTGTTGTGGTGGTATAGATGTAAATAAATATGCACAAACAACAATAACAAATCTTTTTGCTATAGGTGAAACTGCTTGTAATGGTGTGCATGGAGCAAACAGGTTAGCTTCAAATTCTTTATTAGACGGACTTGTCTCTGCAGAACTTGCTTATCAAAAATCAAAAGAAATGTTAGAAAACATAAAAATAAAAGAAAATATCAAAAATTTTATTAATGAAAGTACAGGCAATGGCGATCCTGCAGTAATGTTGCAAAATTGGGATGAAATAAGAAGGTTAATGTGGAATTATGCAGGTATTGTCAGAACGGATGACAGATTATCTATGGCATTAAAAAGAATTAAAATATTAAATAGTGAAGTTGCCCAACATTTTAAAAATTTTAAAGTAAGTATTGAGTTATTGGAACTTAGGAATATATTAGATGTTGCAGAAATTATAGTTATGTCTGCTATGGCAAGAAAAGAAAGTGTAGGATTGCATTACAGTTTAGATTATCCTGAAAAATCTACAAAAAAAGTAAAAACTATCATAAATAAGCAGCAACACAGAGAGTAAATAAAAGATGGATATAATTAAAATAAGAGGTGCAAGACAGCACAATCTTAAAAATATTAATATTGACATACCAAAAAACAAACTAGTAGTTATAACTGGTTTGTCTGGTTCTGGGAAGTCATCGCTGGCTTTTGATACGATATATGCTGAAGGACAAAGAAGGTATGTCGAATCTTTATCTGCATATGCAAGACAATTTTTAGATTTAATGGAAAAACCGGATGTAGATATAATTGAAGGTTTATCTCCTGCGATATCAATTGAGCAAAGAAATCCATCTCACAATCCAAGATCTACAGTCGGAACAGTTACAGAAATTTATGATTACTTGAGGCTTTTATTTGCAAGAATAGGAGTAGCACATTGTCCTAAATGTGGGAAAATAGTAAAACCACAATCTTCACAGCAAATTATTGATGAAATAATGAAACTTGAAGAAAATACAATGATTTATATTCTTGCCCCATTAGTAAAAGGCAGAACCGGTACATATGAAGAACTTTTTGCAAGGCTTTTTAAAGAAGGTTTTACAAGAATTAGAGCAGACGGTAAAATCTATAATCTTGATGAAGATATAACCCTTGATAGATATAAAAAGCATACAATAGACATTTTAGTTGACAGAATAAAAGTAAATCAGGAATCAAGAGTAAGAATAGCAGATTCAGTTGAAACATCGTTAAAACAATCTAAAGGACTTGTTTCTGTTGCTGTTGTAGATGAAAATAAAAATATAAAAAAAGAAACTGTTTTCAGTGAACATTATGCATGTGCTGATTGCGGGATAAATATCCCTGAAATAGAGCCAAGACTTTTTTCGTTTAATTCACCTTTTGGAGCTTGTTCAGAGTGTGGCGGACTTGGTAATAAAATAGAAATCAATGAAGATTTAGTAGTCCCGGATAAAACGAGAACACTTGAACAGGGTGCATTGCAGGCTTGGTCTGAACCAATTACTACAAGAACACACAGATGGAAAAATTCGTGGACAGGATATTATAATGAGTTATTGGAAGATATTTGTAAAAAAAATAAAATTCCTGTAAATAAAGCATGGTCAGATTTAACTCCTCAACAGAAAAAAATATTATTTTATGGTAAAGATGATTTTGAAGGTGTAATTGGAAATTTACAAAGAAGATATAATGAAACAGAATCTGAATTTGTTCGGAGTGCAATATATTCAAAATATATGTCACAAAAATTGTGTCCGGTTTGTAAAGGTAAAAGACTCAAAAAAGAAGCATTATCAGTTTTAGTAAACAGCAAATCAATTGTAGATATAACATCTTTGCCGGTATTACAGGCATGTAAATTTTTTGATAATATAAAACTTAATGAAAAAGAAAAGATAATTGCAAAAGCAATTTTAAAAGAAATAAAAGCAAGACTTAATTTTTTAAATAATGTTGGTCTTGGATACTTAAATATTGACAGAGAAAGTGCAACTTTATCAGGTGGAGAAGCACAAAGAATTCATCTTGCCACACAAATAGGTTCAGGGCTTACAGGTGTTTTATATGTTTTGGATGAACCTTCTATAGGTCTTCATCAGAGAGACAATAACAAGCTTTTGCAAACACTGATAACTTTGAGAGATTTGGGTAATACCTTAATAGTTGTTGAGCATGATGAAGATACAATGAGAAAATCAGACTATTTAATTGATTTAGGACCTGGAGCAGGGATCCATGGCGGAAAAATTGTTGCACATGGTACAATCAAAGAAGTATTAAAAGAAAAAGATTCGTTAACTGCACAATATCTTAACGGTAAAATTTCTATTCCGGTACCTAAAAAAAGAAAAAAAACTAATGGACATTGGCTTTCTATTAAGGGTGCAGAACAATTTAATTTAAAGAAAGTTGATGTAGATATTCCTTTAGGTTTATTTGTCTGTGTGACAGGTGTTTCCGGTTCCGGAAAATCGACTTTAGTTCATGAAATTATATATAAAGCATTAGCCCAGAGACTTTATTGTTCAAAAGATGCACCAGGGAAACATAAAGAAATTGAAGGATTAGAAAATATAGATAAAGTAATAATTGTAGATCAATCACCTATTGGCAGAACACCAAGATCAAATCCAGTTACATATACAGGTGCATTTTCTATTATCAGAGATTTATTTGCAAAAACAGCTGAAGCAAAAGCTAGAGGATATATGCCTGGGAGATTTTCGTTTAATGTAAAAGGCGGAAGATGTGAAAATTGTCAGGGTGATGGAACATTGCAAATTGAAATGCAATTTTTACCGGATATTTTTGTAAAATGTGAAGTGTGTGGCGGGCAAAGATTTAATGAAGAAACTTTACAAGTTAAATATAAAGGTAAAAATATTCATGAAGTTTTAAATATGACAGTAGAAGAAGGTGTAAAATTCTTTGAAAATATTCCTAAATTGAAAAATATATTATCTACTTTAAATGAAGTTGGGTTAGGATATATCAAAATAGGTCAATCTTCAACAACTTTGTCAGGTGGAGAAGCACAAAGAATAAAACTTGCAACAGAACTTTCGAAAAGAAGTACCGGTAAAACTATGTATATACTTGATGAACCGACTACCGGATTACATTTTGCTGATACAGGTAAATTGTTAGATGTGTTACATCAGTTGGTATATGCTGGAAATACTGTTTTAGTTATAGAACATAATTTAGATGTTATAAAAACTGCTGATTGGATTATAGATTTAGGTCCGGAAGGCGGAGATGGTGGAGGAATGGTTGTTGCAACTGGTACTCCGGAAAAAGTTATAACCAATCCTAATTCGTATACTGGAAAATTTTTACAGAAACACATGTATAAAACTGAAAATTAAATTTGTTTGTTATAAAATAAAAAAAACGGGGGAGTTGTTATGGTACAAAAATGTAATATTTCTGAATTGCATCAAGAGAGATTGAAATTTAAACCGGTTTTGCCTGATGTTTTAAAAAAAGGTATTGCTAATATAAAGCCAATTCTTGGTAAACCAACAAAATCAATAGCAGATTTTTCAAAAATAAAAAGTATATTTGAAAATACTTATGGTATGCCGGTTGTAAGTTTTCAAGCAGGTAAAAATTCAGTAGTTGCAAAAAAGGCTATTAAAGTTGGTGTTGTTCTTTCCGGGGGACAAGCTCCAGGCGGACATAATGTTATATTCGGACTTTTAGAAGGTTTAAAAAATGCAAACAAACAAAATAAATTATTTGGATTTTTAGGCGGACCTTCCGGTATTTTAGATAACAAAACAATAGAAATTACAGATAAATTTATTGGATTATATAAGAATACAGGCGGATTTGATTTGATTCAGTCCGGCAGAACAAAGATTGAAACTCCTGAACAATTTGCACAAGCAAAAAATAATATGTTGAAAAACAAAATGGATGCTTTAGTATTTGTCGGTGGTGATGATTCAAATACAAATGCAGCATTACTTGCAGAATATTTCAAAAAAGAAAAAGTAAATGTTAATATTATAGGTGTGCCAAAAACAATAGATGGCGACTTAAAAAATGAACATATTGAATCATCTTTTGGTTTTGATACTGCTACAAAAATTTATGCAGAACTTGTCGGAAATATTTGCAGAGATGTAAATTCTGCAAGAAAATATTGGCATTTTGTTAGACTTATGGGAAGAAGTGCATCTCATATAACTCTTGAAGTTGGTTTTAAAACTCAGCCAAATATAGTATTGATAGGTGAAGAAGTTTTAGCTAAAAAAATGACTTTAGGTCAGATTATTGACCAAATAGCTGATGTTGTTGTAAAAAGAGCAAAACTTGGAAAGAACTTTGGTATACTTCTTGTTCCTGAAGGACTTATTGAATTTGTTCCTGAGATGAAAGAACTTATTTCAAGTCTTAATGATTTGTTAGCAGAACATGAAGTGCATTTAAAAACTTTACAAAATATTGAAGATGAATTGAAATTTATTTTAGCAAAACTTCCAAAACATTTATCAGCACTAATGTCATCTTTGCCAATTGACATTGCATGTCAATTGATGTTAGACAGAGATCCTCATGGTAATGTTCAAGTATCATTAATTGAAACAGAAAAATTGCTTATTGAAATGGTTTCAAAAAAATTAGATGCTTTAAAAAAAGCTAAAAAATATACAGGCAAATTTGCTTCAATAAATCACTTCTTTGGATATGAAGGCAGATGTGGTGTGCCTTCAAACTTTGATACAAATTACACTTTTGCGCTTGGATATAATGCTGCAGCTTTGGTCTTAAATTGTATGTCAGGCTATTTATCATCGGTTAAGAATTTGACTAAGAAACCACAGGATTGGAAATGTGGCGGAATTCCTTTAACAATGATGATGAATATTGAAAGAAGAAAAGGAAAAGAAAAACCTGTCATTCAAAAAGCATTAGTAAAACTTAATGGTGAGCCATTTAAAAATTTTGCAAAACAAAGAAAAGAATGGGCATTAAATGATTGCTATATGTTCCCGGGTCCTATTCAGTATTTTGGTCCTGTAAACGTTACGGATATAACAACAAAAACATTACAATATGAACAAAGTAAAAAAAACAGTTAATAAAGTTTTCTTTTAAAAGTACAGTAATATATTAAATAATAAATACTTTATGTCTTAAGGAGACATTTAATGAAATATATTTTTATGACAGGTGGAGTTGTAAGTTCATTAGGTAAAGGTATTACAGGTGCTAGTATTGGCAAACTGTTACAATTACATGGATATAAAGTAAATATGATAAAAATGGATCCTTATATAAATGTTGATCCCGGGACTATGAATCCTTTTCAACATGGGGAAGTTTATGTCACTGCTGATGGAGCCGAAGCAGATTTAGATTTAGGAACTTACGAACGATTTTTAGATATGGTTACAACAAAAGAGAATACAAATACTGCAGGGCATGTCTATCAAACTGTCATAAATAAAGAAAGAAGAGGAGATTATAATGGCGGTACAGTTCAAGTAATTCCTCATATTACTGATGAAATTAAGAGAAGATTTTCTGTATTTGAAAAAAAAGTTGATATTACAATTGTAGAGATAGGCGGGACTATAGGAGATATTGAAGGATTGCCTTTTATTGAAGCTACCAGACAATTTATCTTAGCTCAAAAAAGAGAAGATGTAATGAGCGTTCATTTAACTTTAATTCCGTATATATCAGGTGCTAATGAATTGAAAACAAAACCTACCCAGCATTCTGTTAATAAATTAAGAGAAATAGGTATTGTCCCGGATATGATTGTTTGCAGAACACAATATCCTATTACAAAATCAATGATAAGTAAAATTTCTTTATTTTGTAATGTTGCTCCTGAAGCAGTTGTTGAAGCAAGAACATGTTCTTCTATTTATCATATACCTGAATCATTGCATAAACAAGGCGTAGATGATTTTATTATGAAAAGACTTGGTTTAAAGAGTAAAATCAAATTCGATTCAAAATGGCTTAAATATGTTAAAAGAGAAAATAAATCAAAAGAAGTTATTAATATAGGTGTTATTGGTAAATATGCAGATTTAAAAGATGCATATAAGTCAATAGATGAATCTATTAAGATATCTGCTATGGATATTAATGTCAATGTCAATGTACATTATATATCTTCAGAAGATAAAAATCTGTTAAAAACAATAAAAAATATGCATGGTATATTAGTTCCGGGTGGTTTTGGTATAAGAGGTATTGAAGGTAAAATTTCAGCTATTAAATATGCAAGAGAAAATAAAGTTCCTTTCTTTGGGATTTGTTTAGGTATGCAATGTTGTGTTATTGAAGCAGCTAGAAATTTACTTGGATTAAAAGATGCAAATTCTACTGAAATCAGTAAAAAAACATCCAATCCTGTTATAGAAATGTTAGAAGAGCAAAAAGATGTTAAATATCTTGGCGGAACTATGAGACTTGGCAATTATGAAGCAAAACTTATCAAAGGTTCTTTTGCTCAGAAACTATATAAGTCAGATACTATTGTTGAAAGACATAGACATCGTTATGAAATGAATCCTAAATATATTGATATGTTCAAAAAAGTTGGTTTTGATGTTTCCGGTTATCATAAAGGAGTATTACCTGAAATAGTTGAAATAAAAAATCATCCATTTTTTGTAGGTGTTCAATTTCATCCTGAATTTGGTGCTAGACCAATGAAAACACATCCTGTTTTTCAGGGTTTTATTCAAGCATGTAAAAAGAGGATAAAATAATATAAGATAATATTGACAAAATATATATAAGTTTATAGGATAAAAGAGATTGCAAAGTGATAAAAAAAACAATTGGAGATGAATATGATAAAAGATAAAGACTTATTTAATGAAAACCAAGAAACATTCACCGCTATTAAGGCAAAAGATTTTATTGTCACTCCATCACTCCCAGAATCTCTAAAAGATTTGTTATATATAGCAGAAAATATGTGGTGGTGTTGGAATAGTGATGCGGTTGAATTGTTTAGGAGATTAGATAGAGATATATGGGAAGATTCTTATCATAGTCCTAAAGCTATGTTGGGATTAGTTGGTCAAGAAAGATTAGAAGAGTTAGCTGATGACAATAGTTTTACATCTCATGTAAAAAGAGTTAAAGCAGAACTTGACAAATATATGAATATGCCAACATGGTTTGCTAAGACATTTCCTGAACATCATAAAGATAAAAAAATAGCATATTTTTCTACAGAATTTGCAATTCACGAAAGTGTACCGATATACTCAGGAGGTTTAGGAGTATTATCAGGTGACCATTTAAAATCAGCAAGTGATATGGGGTTGCCATTAGTGGGAATAGGCCTTCTATATAAAAATGGTTATTTTAAACAACGTTTGAGCACTGATGGTTGGCAAATGGAAGAATATAATATGAATCATTTTTTCCGTATGCCATTACAGCTTGTTACAAAAGAAGATGGCACTCCATTGACTATTTCTATGTCATTACCGCAGTCTCAAAATGTTTATGCAAGAATTTGGAAAATGCAAGTAGGCAGGGTATCTTTGTATTTATTGGATACGGATTATTATAAAAACTCTCCAGAAGACAGAGCTATAACCGGTGAACTTTATGGCGGCGATAAAGAAATGAGAATTAAACAGGAAAAATTGCTTGGTGTTGGCGGTATGCGAGCTTTAGAGGTTTTGAATATAGAGCCATCTGTTATACATATTAATGAAGGTCATTCAGCTTTTTTGATTCTTGAAAAAATCAGAGTTCTTATGAATTCAAAAGGTCTATCTTTTAATGAAGCTCAAAAAGTTGTAAAAGCTACCTGTGTTTTTACAACACATACTCCTGTTCCTGCAGGCAATGAAGTTTTTTCATCATCTTTAGCTTTTGCATATTTTGAACCTTTATGTAAAAAAATAGGTTTAACAAAAGAACAATTCTTAAGTTTGGGCAGAGATTACAAAGTTGAAGCTTGTGATAAAGATTTTTCAATGACAATATTAGCATTAAAAGCTTGTGGTAAAGCAAATGGTGTAAGCAGATTACATGCAACAGTATCAAGACAAATGTGGCAAAATATTTGGCCTGAGTTACCAAGGAAAGAAATTCCAATTACTCATATTACAAACGGTATTCATACAAATACTTGGATATCTTATGAATTTGCAGGTCTTTTTCAAAGATATTTAGGTGATTCATGGATAGATGAACCCGCAGATCAAACAGTATGGGAAAGAGTTGCCGATATTCCTGATGCGGAAATTTGGAGAAGTCATGAAAGAAGAAAAGAAAGATTAGTTTCTTTTGCAAGAAGTAGATTGAAAAATCAATTAGAAAGAAGAGGACTTTCAAAACATATAATCAGATATGCTGATGAAGTATTAGATCCGGAAGCATTGACAATAGGTTTTGCAAGAAGATTTGCAACATATAAAAGAGGTAATTTAATATTTAGAGATTTAGAAAGAATTAAAAGAATACTTCTTAACAAAGATATGCCGGTTCAAATTATTATAGCTGGGAAAGCTCATCCAAAGGATGATAAAGGAAAAGAAATTATAAAAAGTATTATTGCTCTTACAGCAAATCCTGAATTAAGATACAAAATAGTATTTTTAGAAGATTATGATATGAATGTTGCTCATTATTTAGTTCAAGGTGTTGATATATGGCTGAATAACCCGTTAAGACCGGAAGAAGCATCAGGAACTAGTGGAATGAAAGCAGCAGTTAATGGTGCTATAAATTTCAGTGTGCTAGATGGTTGGTGGTGTGAAGGTTATAATGGGGATAATGGATGGACTATAGGATTTACAGAGACTTATTCTGATTTAGAATATCAGAATGAAATTGAAAGTAAATCAATGTATGAAATGTTAGAAAAAGAGATAGTTCCATTATTCTACAACAGGGGTCAAGATGATTTGCCTAGAGGTTGGATTAAAAAAATGAAAATTTGTATGCAAACAATTGGACCAATGTTTAATACAAATAGAATGATAGAACAGTATACTAGAAAATTTTATGTTCCTTCTATTGAAGCAACAGAACAATTGAAAGAAAATAATTATGAAATTGCTAAGAAAAAAGCTTCTTGGCAGGATAATATAGAAGCAAATTGGGGGAAAGTCAAAGTTATCAGTATGGAAGATAATTTGAATAGTCAAAGTATTAAGATAAGAAAGAAAATGACAGTTAAGGCAAAAATATTTCTTGGTAATATTACTTGTGATGATGTATTTGTTCAACTATATAACGGATATTTAGATTCTAAAAATGTTTTAAGTGCAGAAACTTATGAGAATATGAAAATGATATCAAAAGAAGCAGATGGTTCATGTATTTATGAAATAGAATTAGAAGTTGATAAAGTTGGTCATTGCGGTTATACAGTTAGAATTATTCCTCAATATTTAGGGGAAGTTGAATATATTCCTGGTTTAATAAAATGGTTCTAGCCGTTAGCAAAGTATCTTTAGTTATATTTGATCTTGATGGGACATTGGTTGATTCTCAGCAAGATTTGACATCGGCAGTTAATTTCACTAGAAAATATTATGGATTAGAACCTCTTGAGGTTGCTACAGTTGCTTCATATTTAGGAAGTGGAATTCCTGCTCTTGTAAAATCTGTTTTGCCGAATGTTGATGAAAAAGATATACCAAATGCTACTGTTATGTTTAAAGAATTTTACTCTAAACATCTTATTGATACAACAAAAACATATAGTGGTGTATCAGAAATGTTGTCATCATTAAAAGATGTTAGAAAAGCTATTTTATCAAATAAAAGTGAAAAATTTTCAAAAGATATAATAGAAAAACTAGGATTGAAAGATTTCTTTGACAGTATTTATGGCGGAGATTCTTTTGATGAAAAAAAACCAAGTCCAAGACCAATATATGAAATTATGAAATCTTTATCTGTTAAAAAAGAAAACACTATAATGGTAGGTGATGGAGCCAATGATATAATAGCCGGGAAAACAGCTGATATAAAAACAATAGCAGTTTTATATGGATACTCTTCGAAAGAAAAAGTTGAAAAAATACAACCTGATTTTATTGCAGCAACTCCGAAAGATGTTGTAAATATAATAAGGGGAATAAAATAAATGTTTGCATTAAAAATGTTAAAAAAAATAATCGTTATGTTTCAATCTGATATTTCACCTGACCAGATTGCATGGGGATTTGCATTAGGTGCAATTTTAGGTTTGGTTCCAAATTTTCTAGTAAAAATTATTTTATTTATTATTATTATGTTATTTAAAGTAAATTTAACATCAGCATTGATTGCATGTACTCTGTTTTCTATTGTTGGTTTTGCTATTGACCCGTTACTTGATAAAATTGGTTATATATGTTTAGTTAATATAAGTGCATTAAGTCCTTTATATAATTGGTTATATAATTTACCAATAATTCCATTTACAAAATTTAATAATACAGTTGTTATGGGTAGTTTCATTTTAGGTTTAATATTGATTGTGCCAAATGGAATATTCGCAAAAAAAGCACTAGTTTTTTATAGAGCAAATTATAGAGACAGAGTTGCTCAATGGAAACTTATAAAACTACTTAATACAGCATTAAATGCAACGAAAATAATTAAGAAAATAGGATAAAATTATGAAATTTATTAGATGGAACTTTTTGGTTCCAACAGTAGCTGTAATAACTTTAATAACAATATTCAATATTTTATTTTTTGATATTATTTTAAAAAAAACATTGATATCTAGCGGAGAGATGATATTTGGTGCAAAAGTTGAAATTAATAATTTAAGTACCAGCTTTACAAAAGTTTCCGTATCAATAGATGGATTAAAATGTGCAGACAGAAATGATTATTTTAGAAATTTAATAGATATAGACCATATAAAATTTGATGCAAAATTTACACCTATATTAAAGAAGAAATTAGTTATAGATGAAATGACAGTATCAGGTCTTAAATGGGGGACACAACGTAAAACTTCAGGGCAATTACCTCCGAAAAAAGAAAAGAAATTTAATAAAAAAGAAAAGAAAGACAGCAAAATTTCTAAATTATTTGACAGTGCAAAAAATAAAGCAACAGCGGAGTTTAATAAGTTGCCGTCAGTTAATGCTTTTTCAGAAATAGAATCACAAATTAAAGATTTTGATGTTAATAAGCTGATAGATAAATCAAATTTGCAGTCAGTTAAAGAAATAGAAAACCTTTCAAAAGATTTAGAAAATAAATACAAAAATTATCAAACAACTTTTGAAAATTTCAAAATCGAAGAAAAAATTCAAAAAACAAAAGTATTAATAGATGATATATCAAAAACAAAGGTTACAAGTTTTGCAGATATTTCAAAAACAGCAAAGAAAATAGAAGAGTTAAAAGACAATAAAAAAGAACTAAATAATATATTAAAAGAGTTAGATAAGGCGAAAAAAGATATTTCAAGTAACTTAAATTTCTCTAGTCAAATTCAAGATATTATAAACAAAGATGTTAATAATATTTCTTCAAAATTAGCTATACCTAGTTTAGATTCCAGAAATATTTCAAAT
>Ga0265294_10001192_pt1 | contig 35404 bp, 26 predicted proteins | sample MunlanPumphouse3_FD_192504 | JGI IMG/M metagenome (GOLD analysis project Ga0265294, IMG submission 192504) | Groundwater microbial communities from a municipal landfill in Southern Ontario, Canada - Pumphouse #3 | ecosystem: Environmental > Aquatic > Deep subsurface > Groundwater | place...
GTTCGTAACCGGAGAGACCGGAGATGTTTTGGCCGTTGGCGCGTTGCTTAAGGATCGGCACAAGCTCTCGCATGAGGGCCAGTTCGCGGGTGCGGCGTTCTTTCCAGCGGAGTTCCAGCGGTGCCATGAGGTCGGTCAGGCGTTCGCCATCGAAGACAAGACGACTGAGAATTTCCTCTACAAAGTCGCTGAGGGTATTGTGGACAAGCCCGTACTCTTCGGCGAGGGCCTGTATTTGCTTGGCCTCTGCCGCGGTTTTAAAGGCTTCGTACCCCTGTAGGATCTCCTCCTTGCTGCGTCCCTGACCAAGATCGAGTTGATTGATGTAGGCGGTAAGCTGATCGCGCTGGTCGGCGAAGGATGCATCGGAGGAGATAAGGGCGATGAGTTGTCCACGGGTCATCTTCTGCTTGCCAGGGGCTTTCTGGTCGCTCTTGGCAACCAGCTCCATGATATAATCATAGTCGATGGTGGCAGAGGCGAAGAGCACGAACTCAAAGTCAAGCTCATCAATCTCGGAGGTAATGTATTGGCCGCTGGTCTCACGTGCCTGCTGCAGGTCGCGAGCGGTATCAATGTAAACTCCCTTAAAGGCGCGATGGGTGTCGATGGAAAGCAGATTTTCAATGGCGGTTTTCTGCTCGGAGTTGAGATCGGTATATTGATCGAGCTGGGTTTTGAGGCGCTGTACCTCCTTGAAGGTCTTGATAAACTGCGCACGGGCGGCGTCACCCTTGAGCTTGGGCACATCCTCGGGTGTGGCCTCAAGGCTCTGGGAGCTCATGAAATCGCCAAGATTCTGAATCGCTTCGCTAAGCCGGGTGATAATGGTGGGAGCGGAATCAACCAGCCAGATCTCTTTGGCTTTGTCCTCGTACTCTCCTGAGAAGATTTTTATGGCCTCATCAACGGCGTCCTGCTGCTGACGGAAGTCGAGGATATGGCCGAAGGGCTTGGTGTCGTTAAGGATGCGGTTGGTACGGGAGAAGGCCTGTATTAAGCCGTGGTGTTTCAGCTTTTTATCAACGTAGATCGTGTTCAGGTATTTGGAATCAAAGCCGGTGAGGAGCATATCAACAACAATGGTGATATCAATCTTGTGAGCTTTGGCTTTAGGTTCCGCCTTGCGCAGATCTGCAATAGGGAATTTCTGAGCTTTGATACGGTCTTGAACATCCTGATAGTAGGTATCGAATTCGGAGATCCGATGGTTGGTATTATATTGGTCGTTGTAGGTGGTTATAATAGCCTCGAGGGCGCGTTTTTTTTCGTTTGGCTCCTCTTCGTTGTCCGCCTTTTCCTGCGGAAGATCCTCCTGAAGTTGTTTGATATCCTGATTGCCGTCGGCGGGTGGCGAGAAGACACAGGCGATGTTCAGCCGTTGGAACTCAGGGTCGGCTGACTGTTTACGCTGCTGAACCGCTGCGAAGAGTTCGTGATAGGCGATAGCATCGTTAATCGAGGCGGTGGCGAGGAGGGCATTAAACTTGCGGTTTGAGGTGACAATGTCGTGCCGATCAATAATCGCCTCGATCACGGCCTTCTTGGCGAGGGGCTCTCCGGGTCCGGGGGCTTTTTTCCCTTTCTCAACCTCGGGTTTGAAATAGTCGATGTGGAACTTGAGGACGTTTTTATCATCAATGGCGTGGGTAATGGTATACTTGTGAAGTTCCTTTTGGAAAACATCCGCGGTGGTCTTGTAGGTGGCGACCTCACCGCTGATCTGGCGGACAGTTGAGTTTTCCTCAAAGATGGGCGTACCAGTAAAGCCGAAGAGCTGGGAGTTGGGAAAGAAGTCCTTAATAGCCCGGTGGCTCTCACCGAACTGCGAGCGGTGGCACTCGTCGAAGATAATGACCATGCGCTTGTCGGCAAGCGGGGCGAGCTGTTCGGTGTAGCTCTCTTTGTTGCGCTGTTTGCGACCAATGTTACGTTTGCTATTTTCATCGAGTGCGAGGGCGAGCTTCTGGATGGTGGTGACAATCACCTTGTCGGCATAGTCGGTGGAGAGGAGCCGGCGCACAAGGGTATAGGTGTTGGTGTTCTCTTCGACGCAACCCTCCTGAAAACGGTTAAACTCTTCGCGGGTCTGGCGGTCGAGATCTTTACGATCGACGACAAAGAGGCATTTTTCGATATCAGGATTATCTTTAAGAAGGGTGGATGCCTTGAAGGAGGTGAGGGTTTTGCCGGAACCGGTGGTATGCCAGATGTAGCCGTTGCCGCAGTTCTGGTGGATGCAGTCAACGATGTCCTGGACAGCGTAGATCTGATAGGGGCGCATCATGAGCAGCTTCTGTTCACTGGCGACAAGCACCATATAGCGGCTGATCATATGTCCAAGGGTGCACTTGGGCAGGAAGGTCTCGGCGAAGCGGTTGAGGTGGTTTATTTTTTGGTTTTTGCGGTCGGCGAACTGATAAACAGGCAGAAAACGCTCCTTGGCGTCAAAGGCAAAGTGGCAACTGTTGTTGTTTACAAAGTAATGGGTGTTCGTCCGGTTGCTGACAATGAAGAGCTGCATAAAGGCGAGCAGCGAGTTAGTATAGCCATTACCGGGATCGCTCTTATAGTCAACAATCTGCTGCATGGCGCGGTACGGGCTGACTTCGAGCGTCTTCAGCTCCACCTGCACACAGGGAATACCGTTGATAAGAAGAATAACATCGTAGCGGTGATGGCTGCTCCTGGTATTGATTCTCAATTGATTGACAACCTCGAAATCGTTTTTACACCAATCCGCTATATTCACGAGAGTGTAGTTGAGCGGTGTGCCGTCGTCACGATCAAAGCTGTTGCGGGTGCGGAGCATCTCAGATGATTTATAAACATCGGGTGTGATAATCTGGTTAAGCAAACGCTTAAACTCGCTGTCGGTCAATGTAACAGCATTAAGCCGCTGAAATTTGTCAAGGAAGTTGCTCTCCAGCGCGGCACGGTCACGTATGTCAGGGCGATAGCTGTATTTCAGCCTGACAAGGGTCTGGATAAAATCATCTTCAATATCGCCTTCCATAACCCTCAATGGTTCAGAACTCAGAGCTTCGTAATTTACAGACTTCGACGACATCATCCACATCTTACCTTTTCTTGACAGTTATTTATGTTGCAATCGTTAGAAGTTTAACATAATACAACAAACTCAGATAGAGTTGAATGTTTTTCAAGTACCTCTTAACAGTTGCCGCTGGCCGCAAAAATTGTCAGCATGAGTTCAGAGTCATCCAGGAGTTTATATATCGGCTTCTTTCCTGAGAGTTGCTTGCTCTCAGTAATAATGATCGGAACCCCTTCACCGCGTTTATCCATGATAAAATTACGCTGGCTGCCGATAGCATTCACATTCATTGGGCAGCGCGCCAAGAGAGTACTGATCAATTCATTCCGCGATGACTGACGCTCTGAAATGCTCTCGATAGTCATGGTGTTGGGAATAGTGCCGGGAGAAAAGATTTCCAGACGCTCCGAAAACAGATGCAGACGAATCTTAGAGCCATAGATCGAATAATCACGATGAGCGACAGCATTGACTATCGCCTCAAACACCGCATTCATAGAAAACTGCGGTGTCTCAATCCTATTGGGTGCTTTTGTGGCAAAGACGCGCATGTTTCTCTCTACGAACTTGCAGGCATCCTGGATCTGGACATCCAGTGCTCCGGTAATATCCTTGGCATCAAGCTGATAAACAGCGTTGCGTTCAGTGCCGCGGTAACAGACAGCCTGAATAAACGCGCTGGAGATAAACGACTCGGGCGCATCCGTGGCCATTAGAATGCCGCTGACCGTAGCCCGCATGGCACCATCTTCGTCTCTGGAGATAAGTTTAATCTTTTCGAGAAACTCATTGTCATCTCTGGAAGAGATTACAGTCCTGAATTTGGCCCAAAGTTTTGGGTTCAGATCATTTACCGATGTTCCGGGAACTGTCTGCTCATCAAACCGAATTATCCGCGTCTGACTTCTTTGCTGAAACAAACGCGCTAAAACATCAGGTTTCATCTCGCGTTTAGAACTTCCTAAACGCCGAAAATACCCATTGGGGCTTTTATGCACAAAAAGACTGCGTGGCACATCTATACGTAGAATGTTTTTTTCAACACCAGTTGAATCAGGTACGACCAGCTTCCGGATAACACACTCAAGAGGAGGATCAATCAAATCATTACAGATTGAACGTAGCCAGCCTTCAACTACATCCAGCTTCTCTGACGGTATTCCACTAATCTTCCTGGTTTTGTCCCCAACCCCCAGCACAATGGTACCCGAGACTGTATTTGCCATTGCAGCAAGTTCATCCGCCATACCATCCCTGTGCGGGCCGACAACTTTATTACCGCTGAAATCCACTGCTTTCAGTTCAAGAACAGAGTCTTCTCCCAAAGCAATCTGTTTGAGCAGATCTGACATACTTGCACGTCCTTTATTGTTTATCTATATCATTAATTGAATCATAAGTTCACATTGTTCAAAACACTTTATACTTTTACAATACAAATAAGATCATACTGCAAAATCCCGATTTTTAACATACAATTTTTTGCCTCTTACCCCACAAACCTCGCCAGAATTGCCTTAAACCTCTCCTCAGCCTTCAGGCTTTCGTCCCAGGCTGTTTTCAAGTCAGCCAGCACCTCTTCCTCTACCGGCAAGTTGCCTTCGATGATTTGGATATTAACCCAAAGAGAGGGTGAAGTGAAGCAAAATCAGAGCACTCCAGCTATTGCTTTAATCGCTTACCACAGAAAGCGGGACTTCCCATAGCTGTACAGGTTTATTGAGAGGGCTAACTGCGCAGGGATGTCCAGCGCATCAGCCAGTGATAGTGCTGTGGAGTGCGTGATGACGGAAATTGATGTTTCGCTGTTGGCCATGCCGGACTTGAAAGCACGCGCTTTGATAGTGGTAGTGGCGTAGATGTTGAAGGAGCCGGATACAGTGCATCAGTTATGGTCGGGGCGCTCCCGTCCGTGGTATAGCGGATCTCCGCATCTTCGGTTGCGCAGGTTATGATAACTCGTTGACTGGAGGTAGTAAACTTCGTTCCGTCCGGTGGCAGAGTAACGGGGGTAGCGACTACGTCCGGTTCCAAAACGGCTTCTGATTTCCAGACCACGCTGTCCACATAGGTGCAGTCTGCTCCCTCACTGTCGTAGGCATCTTTGCTATATGTCCAGGTCAGGATATGCTTGCCCGCGCCCTGGATCGCTACGTCCCTCTGCTTCCAGCCGCTCTCTCCGGAGTCACGAAAAACCTCAACGTCGTCCACAAAGAAAGTGAAGAAGTCATACCCTGCCTCCGACGATACACGGTATTTGAAGCTGAGCACGCCCTCGCCTTTTACAGCAGTGTTCATTGAGGCCGACTCCTCGTTTAAGATGTTGCCACTACGCAGGGAAAGAGAACCATCGCTGAAATCATCCGATTGAGCGAACCACTTTCCTGGTGACCAATCCAGCCCTTCCGCGTTTGCGGCAAAGTTAAAGGTTTTACCGGTTCCCCACAAACTCTCCAGCGTACTGACCGGCCGCCCTCGTCAGATGGGATCGGCCACGTCGTCCACCCAATTATTCAGATATGCGGCAGGAACAAAATTCTTTAGCTCAACCTATTCCATGTATGCCCGCTGTCAAAGATGCGCGCCAGCAACCAGCGTACATCATTGGCGGTCACAGTGCGGGGGTTGGCCTGTGTGGAACCAGAGGCGAGTGTTTCGGCTATAAACGCTTCCAGGTCATCAATTTTTTTGCCTTTAAAGGGGTTGGTCAGCTGCATGGCATTCATCCATGTTGTGACCAGCTCGAGGATGTCAATCTGGCAGCTCTGTTTCAGAGTGTGGAGGTGATCTTGGATCTGCGCTTGGTTATACTCCAGTGCGGCGGGCAGGCAGCAGGCGCAGGTCAGACCGTGTGCTGTTTTAAAGCGTCCACCGAGTGGGTGGGCCAGCCCATGCACAACTCCCAGCCGCGAGTGCGAGAATGCTAGGCCTGTGATATAGCTGGCCTCCAGCATTGCGGCAGCTGCTTGCATGTTGGCGGAGTTGTGAAAAAGCGGCAGCAGGTTATGTGCGATACGCTCGATGGCAAACTCGGCAAGGCTCTGCGTGAAAGGTGTCGCATGGCGACTGGTATATGACTCAAAGGCCTGCACAAAAGCATCCAGTCCGGCCGCCGCAACCGTCGCTGGCGGACACGCTTGGAGCAGCTCTGGGTCGAGGATAACGATCCAGGGCATGTGGGAGGGGTGGCGCATTGACTGCTTGAGACCTTTGCCTGGGTGGGTCAAGACCGAGACAACGGTTGCTTCGGAGCCGGTGCCAGCGGTTGTCGGCGCGGCGATCAGCGGGATTCGGGCGGCCTTGATCTGATCGGGATGGAGCTGATAGAATGCGGTCTCCTCGATATGATCAGCCAGCCCAGCGGCTGCTTTCGCCAGATCCAACACGCTGCCACCGCCGATTGCTCCTACCCAATCGGCATTGTGGTGCCGGATTTCAGCGCGCAGCGCGTCGACTTCGAAGACGGTCGGTTCACCCCCGCGATGGCAGTGGGTTTGAAGATTAGTGCCCGCGTCAAAACACTCTATGATCCTGGCGAGCTTGCCTGAGTCACGTAGTGAGCGGCCATGCACCAGAATTCCTCGGTCCCCAAACTCAGCCGTCAGGGCCGCCAGCTTGAGAGCCGCGTTGGGTTCGAAGACGGTTTTTTGCGGCAACAATAATTCTTTTGGCAGGAGGTTCATATGAGTTAATGGCTGTGGATAATGGCGGCTATGACCAGTGGCGCATCGCTGTTGTTCTTGACTCCATGCGACCCGCCATCTCCGGTTAGGATTGCATCGCCAGCTGTAATTGGCACCCACTCGCCATTTTCTTCGATCATGCCTTGGCCGCTGATCACAATATAGATCTCGTCCTCGTTTTCATGTATATGGGTACCAATGCTTGCTCCGGGCGCGATAATTATACGGCAGCAGAGTCGCACCTTCGCTCCGAAATCATCAGCCTTAAACCAGTGTTCAAGAGTTATGCTGCCCTTGCCGCCGCGCATGTTCTGGCGCTTTTCTCGGATCACATCGCAGTTTTTGGTTATCATTCAAAATTTCCTATTTTAATGGTTAAATAATTTAAATATAAGCATATGATAAATGCTGTGGCTGTTCAAGGGTTTTTTGCGACCGCTTTTTACGACCACAAAGTGGTCGCAAAGACGAGGTTAAAAAAGTGGCGCGGGTTTAAATGTATTTATAAACACCGCGCATTTGTGGTATAAATGTTGGCTATGGCTTGGGAAGAGATAGATGCCGCGATAGAGAGGTTGGGCGCGCAACCATCCAACATGATTGCCGTTTTGCAGGCAGTTCAGAGCACTTATCATTACATTCCTGAGCAGGCGATCACGATTGTCGCAGAGCAGCTCGGTGTCAGCGAAGCGGATGTGACCAGTGTGGCGACCTTCTACGGACAGTTTCGGCTGCAACCTGTCGGGAAGCACCTGATCAAAGTCTGTGTTGGCACTGCCTGTCATGTGAAAGGCGCGCAGATCACCTATGAGGCCTTTAAGCGCGAGCTGGGGATTGGGGCGCATGAAGAGAGCGATGCCCAGGGCCTTTTCACGGTTGAAAAGGTGGCCTGCCTTGGTTGCTGCATGCTGGCGGTGGCGGTGCAGGTGGACACGACGATTTACGCGAATGTCACACCCTCCACTGTGCGGAGTGTGCTGGATGATGTGTTGGCTGGTGATGATCAGCGCGAAAGTGTGCTGGGGCGCGTGACCGCCAATGCGGCGGTTGTGCGGCTGTGTACCTGTTCCAGCTGCGCCGCTGCTGGCGCTGACGATGTGCTGGATGCCTTGCGCCGCGCCATCCGCACACGTCACCTGCCTGTTATTGTGCGCGAGGTGGGTTGCACCGGAGGGGCATACCACGCGCCGTTGATTGAGGTTATGACTGAGGATGGACACTGCTTTCGATATGGAAGGGTGCGACCCAAAGATGTGGAGGCCATCTTACTGCGGCATGTCAAGCCAGCCAAGGCACTGCTCCGTCTGGGCGTGAAACTGTTGGCAGCCGCTGAGGAGATATTCTCGGACGGCGTGAATGAGCCTCCGCTGCGGTTCCCTCTCAGCGTCAAAGATCAGCCAGATGCCTGCTATTGGATCAGCCAGCGGCGCGTGGCCACGGAGGGTGCCGGCGAGCTGTCGCCGCTGAGTTTTGCGGATTATCGCAGTCGCGGCGGGTTTGAGGCCTTAGAGCGCTGTCAAACAGAGTTAAATGCTGAGGAGATTATAGCCATCCTTGAAGAGAGCGGATTGCGTGGCCGAGGCGGCGGCGGGTTTCCAACTGGACGCAAATGGCGCGCTGTGGCGGAGTCTCGCAGCCAGAGGGGGGTGGAAGCCTATGTGGTCTGCAATGGTGATGAGGGTGATCCCGGAGCGTTTATGGATCGGATGCTGCTGGAGTCCTATCCCTTCCGTGTGCTGGAGGGCATGATGATCGCAGCCCGCGCGGTGGGGGCGTTCGAGGGCATTTTGTATATCCGGCACGAGTATCCACTGGCAGTCGAGCGGGTGCATGAGGCGATTGCGGCTCTGGTTGACGCTAAGTTGCTGGTCGCTACTCCTGGACAGGTCGGTTTTTATGTGAGGGTGGTAGAGGGCGCCGGCGCTTTTGTCTGCGGCGAGGAGACAGCACTGCTGGCCAGTATTGAGGGGCGGCGCGGGGTGCCCCGGCTGCGTCCACCTTATCCGTCGCACTCTGGTTTGTTCGGCCAGCCGACCCTGGTGAACAATGTGGAGACGCTGGCCTTGGTGCCTTGGATCATCCGCTCCGGCGCGCAGGCGTTTCGAGCATCGGGCAGCGCGGCGAGCCCGGGAACCAAGGCATTCGCGCTGGCTGGCAAGGTGGAACGCAGCGGTTTGATAGAGGTACCCATGGGGATGACGCTCAATGCGATTGTGAGCGAGATCGGTGGCGGGGTGCCCGATGGCGGAACGCTGAAGGCCATTCAGGTGGGTGGTCCATCGGGGGGGTGTATTCCCGCCACGCTCTGTGGCACGCCGGTGGATTACGAGGCTTTGACTGCGGTAGGCGGTATGATGGGCTCGGGCGGCATGGTGGTGTTGGATCAGAGCGACTGCATGGTCGATATTGCCCGCTACTTCCTCTCCTTCACGCAACTGGAGTCGTGTGGCAATTGTACCAGCTGCCGGGTGGGCACCCGCAGAATGCTTGACATTCTGGAGCGGCTCTGCAATGGTTATGGTCTTGCTGGTGATATTGAAACGCTGGAGTGTCTGGCGCACACTGTGTGTGCGGGCAGCATCTGCGGCCTTGGTCGGACAGCACCCAATCCCGTGCTCTCCACCATCCGGTATTTCAGAGCAGAGTACGAGGCCCATGTGGCCGGACGTTGTCCAGCGCATAAGTGTCGCGCGTTGATTGTTTACACTGTGACTGACCGCTGTATTGGCTGTACACTCTGTGCGCAAAACTGCCCGGTGGAGGCGATCGACTTCAGTCCGCTGGAGCAGGCAGTGATCAAGAGTGACGCTTGCACGCAGTGCGATATCTGCCGTCAAGTTTGTCCGCAAAGTGCGATTGAGATTGTGGATAGCTATATGTGAGACAGTGCAAGCTGCTATTAAGATGATTTTGTTTTATGGCAATTCCTAAAGCAATGCCGACGAGGACGTCGGCGTTCCCAGGTATGCCAGCATTCCCAGGGGCTGCCCCATTTTTCACCACTACATTTTTTACCTCAAAACATAACTTCTCAATAGCCCGCTTTTGGACAGTTTTCCTCCTTCGCCAAGGCTACGGCGCGACAAAGAAAGGCTGGACAACAAACCTTACGCAGCAGCCGTTTGTTGTTCACGCTTCAGCGTGTCTATGGCCATAATTAGAATTGCTGTTTGATAAGAGTCAAGAGTGACATAATTCAGCTGACTCTGCTATAATGAAGCTACTGAAGTCCGGCTTCGCCTTGGTTGACGATGCTGTACGACGATGATGGCCGACGATTTCCAGGAGCGGAGTTTTTAATTGTAATCCGCTATCGCATGCCACGCCGAACGACTGGAAGGCGGGTCGCACATCATCGTCAACCGACGCAGCTCTATGAGCCGCACATGTCGCTCATAGAGCGACTACTACACTGAATTCACATAAACGTTCGATAAACAACTTTTCGCAAAGAACAATTAATTGTTCTTTTGTGCCCCGCAAGGGGCGGACGTTACTAAACCTAAACGACAAAGGAGTTTACATGCCACGGGATGATTCAGAGCTTGATGGTTTGACTCTGCTGGGGGAGAGTCACCGGGAGTATGCCATGCAATATGATCCGGGAGTGCTGGAGTGTTTTGAGAATAGGTATCCAGACAACGATTACTGGGTGACATTTCATTGCCCGGAGTTCACCTCCCTCTGCCCCAAGACTGGGCAGCCCGACTTTGCGAATATTTTGATTCAGTATGTGCCTGCGGCAAAGATGGTTGAGAGCAAATCCCTCAAGCTTTATCTATTTGGTTTCCGCAATCACGGTGATTTCCATGAGGACTGCGTGAATATCATCATGAAGGATTTGATCAAACTGCTGCAGCCGAAATATATTGAGGTATATGGACGCTTTCTGCCACGCGGCGGAATCTCGATTGATCCGTGGTGCAACTATGGTCAAGCTGGTACCCAGTATGCGCAGTTGGCGCAGGAACGTTTCAATTCACGCAACCTAAACCCTGAAAGAGTTGACAACCGATGAGTGCGGCGGAAAAAGCGCTGGTGATTTTTTCTGGTGGCCAGGACAGCACCACCTGCCTGTTCAAGGCCATCCGTGAGTATGGCGGCCATAATGTGTACTGCATTATCTTCCTGTATGGTCAGAAGCACGGGGATGAGGTGAAGGTCGCGCAGAAAATCGCAGCGGATCAGCGGATCAGTGCGCACAAGTTGGTCGATTTAGCGTGGTATGGTCAGGTCACCACAAATGCGCTGCTGGACAGCGCGATGGAGATCTCTCAGGATGCGGATGTCGGATGTCCCAACACGGTGGTGGATGGGCGCAACATGCTGTTTCTGCTGGTGGCTGCCATTTACGCCAAGAGCCTTGGAATCCGGGACATCATCCTTGGTGTGAGTGAAACCGATTTCAGCGGCTACCCTGACTGTCGCGAAGCTTTTGTGAAATCCTGCAATGTGACTTTAAATCTGGCCATGGATTACCCTTTCAGGGTGATCACGCCGCTCATGCGTCTGACCAAAGCGCAGACCTGGCAGTTGGCGGATAACTTGGGCGTGCTGGAGTATGTGGCAAAGAACACCCTCACTTGCTACAATGGCGTGATTGGGAGCGGGTGCGGCTATTGCCCCAGCTGCGTGCTGCGCCAACGCGGTTATGATGAATACATGCGTGGAAAGGCTGAAGGATGAAGTTTCAAAACGGAGTGTCCGCAAATCGATTCCCTTGATTCAGTCGATTCCCTTGATTCCCTCGAGCCCCGCGCCCTTTTTGCCATACAACCAACAACCAGAGGATCTTTAATTTATGCTGACTGTCAGTAAAGAGTGCGTGTTTGACGCAGCCCATGTTTTGACCAATCACATTGGCCAGTGCAAAAATTTGCATGGCCATACATATCGGCTGATTGTCGAGGTGGCAAAGTCGTCCGAGAGCACAGATATGATCATTGATTTCACAGATCTCAAGCGGGTGATGCAGAGTGTGATCCTCGACCGCTTTGATCACGCGTTTATCTATGATGAGCGCAGTGATAGCGAGAGCGAGATTGCCTCGGTGATTACCAAGCACAACATGAAAAGCGTTGGCCTGCCTTTCAGATCAACCGCCGAAAATCTGGCTCGTTACTTTTATCAGCAGCTCGCGGCGCATGTCAATGTGCGGTCGATCAAGCTCTATGAAACTCCGGCTTCGTGCGCTACCTATAGCGAAGATAAATGAGCGTCCGGTTTGCCGCGTACGATGAAATGCAACTAATATGAAATATCCGGTGGTGGAGATCTTCCACTCGCTTCAGGGCGAGGGTTTTAACACAGGGCGCGAAGCGGTTTTCCTGCGCATGGGCGGATGTAATCTGGCCTGCCCTTGGTGTGATACGCAATACAACAACTACACGATGATGGATGCTGTCTCCATTTTTGAAGCAGTCCAGCAGTTTGGGGTCAATTCATTGATTGTTACTGGCGGCGAACCGCTGATTATCTCAGGGTTGGCGGATTTGATTAAATGCTTTAAGAAGCATGGTTATTGGATTGCAGTCGAGACCAATGGTGTCAGTGTCGTGGAAAATGGGGTGCTCAAGCTTTTTGATTACATTGCTGTCTCACCCAAGGCCGTTTATGCCGACCTTTATACGAAAGAGGGCGCAATGCGCGAGGCCGATGAGCTGCGGGTGGTGGTTGACGGGGATGTGCAGGATTTCTGCCTTTGGATAGGCACCATGATCAAAGCCCGCAAATATTACCTTTCGCCTTGTGAGCGTGAGGGGGTGGTGAATCTGGAGCAGACCATCAAGTTGCTAGGACGCCTCAATCAGAGCGAGGGCGGGAGCGAGTGGCTGCTTTCATTGCAGACGCATAAACTCTGCGGGATACGGTAGTAACTAAAAAAATCAATCCCATGGTTGACATCTTCGGTCATGTTGTGGTTAAATGTCTTTCTTTTCTTAGAGGTCATTGGGGGTATAGCTCAGTTGGTAGAGCGCTTGAATGGCATTCAAGAGGCCGGGAGTTCGACTCTCCCTACCTCCACCACACTTTAAGAATTTCTGTAAGGTTATGATTCACAAGCTTTAGAACTTCAGTTTCCCTAACGTCTGTGGATTAGAAACTGAACCGCCTTTACTCCAAATCATGGAAGGACCTTCTCGGCTGGCGTTAAATCTCCAGACATCGCCGCTCTTAGGGGGCTCGGCATCCAACGTGGCGAATGGTATTTCGAACCAGACTGTCCACTCTAAACTGTGTTGGTTTTGAAGCCATCCCTTTGTTTCGCCTCCTTGATAAAGGGATGTCCAATCACCTTTCCAGGAAGCATCCGTTTTTGCGCGTGGTTTGATGATGGCATCATAGCGGGCATTATCTATAGGATTCACTGCCAAATGATAGATTGGGCCATTATCTTCCGGTTGAATGCTCAACTCTACACGATGCCGCTTTAATACATCTTCCTCTGTTTTGGGAGCAGAGGTATGTGGTAAATAAACACTGGGGTTTTTGATGTGTATGCGGACATAAAGGTTTTTGGTATCGTGCTGAACCTGAAGAACAGTCGGTGTGTCGACCACCGGCATGCCATCGCTGCTGCGCAAAAGCATTGCCTTGGGGGCACTTTCCCAGGTTTTGGATTCGATGGCGGGGGCTTCCATGGCTGTGAGCACTTTTATCTCTGGTGAATTGGTTAATATCCCGTCACGAATTGCGGCCGTGTCCCAAGCCAGGCTGGTGGTGTACCAGGTTTGTTGATAGAACCTTTTGAGAAGTGCTGCTCGGTAATAATCCCCATCGCGTTCTTTTTGATAATATTCAGTAGCGAAGGGGCGCATTTCTGGCCAATCATCCAAAGGCTTGAAAGGAATTGGACCTGTCATTGCATCCAGGTTTTTTAATGCTGTTTCATCTGCAAGTGTTTTAAGGTACCCCCGCCAGGAATCGAGGGCATCGATAAGCACTCCCAGCGTGGCCTGTGTAGGATGGATCTGCCAAGCGTCTTGAAGCATGAGTATCTTCGCCAACCCGCGCAGATAGTCAAACTCAATCCGTATCAGATGGAGTCGCGCTTTGACATCCGGAGATTTGGCATCTCGCTCTGCTTTGGTAAGTTCGTTATCTGCTTTCAAGATATATTCAGGGGTATACACAGTGAGAAAATACCATTTATTGGAATGTCCGCTGACACGCTGACGAGCTAAATTCCGAAGCGGCATTGAGAAAGCGAGATGATCAGAAAAAAGAGCCAGTTGTTTATCTTGAAGATCAAAAAACGTACTCATTGTGGGGGCCACTTCAGCAAAGGCCGCTATGATAAATTCGTTATAAATTTCTTGCCAATCAGCCGATGGATCATCCATTATGCGTCCATAAATGTAATAAGAAGGAGCCTGAAGGCCGGGTACTGCAGCGGCGCCCCCATCCGATGAGCTCGAAATAATGGGACTGTGTGCCAGTGCCTTTGACATTTCGGCGGCATATTGCGGAGTTCGTACTGGAGCGTGTGGTCCCATATAACTAAAGGGATTGAATGTATCCGAAAAACCATCTAATCCCGCTGGAAACTCAATGCCTTCCAGCTTCTTGAGATCTTGGGCACTGCCGTATTGAACCTTAACTCTAAGGTTGTCAGGAACTTTCCCCAGTTTATGAATGTATTCGCTATCGAGCGGGGTATCCTGGTAATTTAAGACGGTGATTAATACTTTGGGGTGTTTTTTGCCGATACGCTCGGCAATCGAAAAATATACGTGCCAGAGCCTGCCAGTTCGGCTCCGCGCGAGTAATTCTTCCATGTTTTTGGCTGACATGCCAAAATGCTGGTTGCAGCGCTCGCAGTTGCAGCGAGTCATTCCAAAAGAATCGAGGACACCGATTTTAATTGAGGAAGCACCTGCTTCAATCTTTTCCTCAATAGCTTTTACCATCAAATCCTGCACATCCAGGTTGGTGCTGTCTAAGTGATATACAGGTGTGCCCCAGAGGTTTCCTGGGGTGACACCTGAATAGGGATCGCTGGCGCGTTTGCCATTGGGCAGCAAGGCAAAATATTCCGGGTGGCTCTTGCCGTATTTTTCAAATGAGATGACTCTGGGCCAATATACATTGGCTGTACTACGGGAAGGCAAAGAGGGGAAAAAGTTGTTGGCAATGAAATATAACGTTTCGTAATACCCAGCAGTAATTCCATGCGACACCATAAACGGTTTTTTCTGGCGATCAAGGTTTTCCTGGACTGCAATGTTCGTTACCGGCGTAAAAGCGATGCTCCTGGTATCTAAGTTGAGGCTGCCATCGGGTTTAATAATAAGCATGCGTCCGTCTTTTACGGCGTGCTTATGCTGTGCTCCTCTATCCATAAACAGAAAACGCACGCCTGCATACTCACGCAGGAAATCGCACACTCCTTTTACTGTGCCAAGCAACGCCATTGTCGAGTCTGGGATGTCATTTTTTGCTGCGCCTGCTCCTCTATCACTACCGGCTATCACAATGTCCTTGTCCACCACCTTCATGACGTAAGTCCAATCGTCAAAGTCTGTGCGAATGCCATTGTTGTGTGCAAACTGAGTAGCGCCTAAATAAATGGCGGGTTTGCCTGGTACTAGCTCTGATTCACAGAACAGCGCAACCTCAAACCCGTTGCGTTGGAAAGTTTCCTTGATCAGCTTTCCGGCCACTAAAAGCCATTGGTCAGCCAAAGTATCGGCGGATTTATCGGGTATCACGATTTGGTAAGAACTCGTTTCTTTGTCCGCGAGCACAAGATCGGCGGCATTGGAGGCGTTTTTAAACCCTAGAGCCATCGAGCACAGCAAGCATAAAAAGAGTAATCTTCTTTTAATGCCCACTCTATGGCCAATTTCTGTGCGCCCCCCAATCCAGCCTAACATCTTTTTCATTTTCTTTAGCATGCCAAACATCTCCGCGTGACTTCAGTTTAATTAAAAGTGCTCAAGCCTACCTGTTAAGCGGTTTTACCGCATTCGGTGGAAGCGCACGCATTGCTGCCGTGTCCCAGCCAATAGCTGTCTTCTGCCAACCGCTATTTTGATAAAAGCGGCGTTGCAGCGCTACATCGCTGTATTTGTCACCATGGAATGGCCGCATCTCGGGCCAGTCTTTCAATGGCTGCATGCAATTGTTATCATTACCGCCTGCTAGAGTTCTTATTTGGTTATGCCAGGCGTCTACTGCATCTAAAAGCACCTTTAAAGATTCCGGTGAGGGGTGGATTGTCCAAGCATCCTGCAGAAAGAAAATCTTACCAAGGTCACAGAGGTAATCAAGCTCAATGCGAATCAAGTGCAGCCGCGCTTTCACATTTGGGTCTTTTGCCTTTTGCTCGGCTGTGGTTAGCAGTGCATTGGCTTTGGCCGCAAACTCCACAGTATAGATGCTTTGATGGTGCCACTTATTATCACGGGTACGGCCATACCGCGCATTCGCGCCAGGCGTCCACGCTGGCTGATAAAGGCCAAAGAAATCAGAGTAGAGATCAATTTGTTTGTGCAAAAGATTATAAAACTCTGTCATCTGTGGTGTCACATCACCAAACGCTGGCGCGTAAAACTCTTTTTCAAGATCCTTGTAATCCGCTGTCGGATTATCAAGCATGCGGCCATACACATAGTAAACTGGAGCCTGTAAGCCCCATACTTTCATATACCCGTCACGATTAGACCATTTCACGTGGTGCTCTACCATTGCTTGCGCCATCTGCGCCGCATACTCGGGCGTATGTTCTGGCGCATAAGGACCATCCAACCCAAATGTGGTGAACGTTTCTTCTACAGCGGCAATTCCGGACGGGATGCTGATGCCATCCAGTCGATCGAAGTCGCGTAGCGTACCCATGTGAAGCAAAGGAATTACATTGCTAGGGAACTGCTGAACAGCCTTAGAGTTGAGTGGGGTGTCTTGATAATCCCAGAGGACAATTTTGACTTTAGGGTATTTTTTCCCAATGCGTTCCGCAATCGAAAAATAGACCTGCCATAGTCTACCTGTTTCGCCTCTAGCCAACACTTCATCCCAGGTTTTAGCCGACATTCCAAATAAGGCATTGCACCTATCGCAATTGCAGCGGTCTAATAGATATTGATCCGGTGGCCAAATAAGCAGTGTTGTGGCGCCTGTCTTGATATGCTCTTCCGCAGCTGAAAACATCAGGTCTAAAACATCAGGATTGGTGACATCCAGGGCTGTCTGCCCTCTGGGATTAACCGGCTCATACCCTTTCGTCCGTTCGCAGGCGCGTTTGCCGTTTTCAAACAGTGCGAAATATTCTGGGTGGGTTTTTTCGTATTTAGCCACAGGAACAACCTTGTTCCAATTGACCATAGGAATCCATGTAGAGGTGGAGGACATCGCCGGAAAATAGTTGTTTGCGATCATGTAAAAATTTTCTATACAATCATCGTAACCGTTGCCTCTAGCCTTTAAAGGTGGCGTCTTTCGCAGATCAAGATCTGAAGCGATAGTGATATGCTGAACCGGCTCAAAGGCGATGCTTCGCGTATCAAGCGGCATATCTCCGTCTTTGCCAAAAGCTTCAGCGAGTCTCATATCCACGTTATTGTTGAAAAGAAATCGCGTCCCGGCATATTCACGTATGAAGTCGAGGGCACCCTTCACTGATCCAAGCAGCGCTAGTTGTATCTTACCTCGATCAGGGTCTTTACGATCACTGCCAACGATCACCAAATCACGCCCTATTGCCTTCCAAACATAGCTCCAGTCATCGGTGTTGACCTCTATTTCGTTCTTTTTGGCGAACTCCGTTGCACCTAAATAGATACAGGGGTTGTCGACTGACTTAGCAAACTCGCGAACAACGGGAGTCTTAAAACCGCTTTTGCTAAATGCGGTCTGCATCAGTTTGGCAGTCACCAACAACCACCGATCTACCACCTCGTCCACGGCTTTATCGGGTATCACGATTTGGTAAGAGCTGGTTCCTTTATCAGCAATCACCAGATCAGCGGCGTTGGATGCCCGTGAACTCATCAGAGCCATGGAGCACAATAACAATAAAAAGGAAAACGTGCTCTTAGTTTTCACTTTGTTTCCAACTCTGGCTAACACTTCACTGCAATGTGACGTTATTTTCATTATCTGCATCCTTTACTTTTATTCATCGTGCGCACCCAGCTCTTTTTCTGTAGGCGCGCACGGCCGCGCGACTCTACCTGATAAAAATATTTAAAATCAGGTTACAATATTCACGGCGTGTTGTTCAATCTTAAAAAATGTTCTTTGCGCTAAATTATTTGTTCCGCAACATCGAAAGCAACAGTCCCATAAAAATCACAAGAGCGGTTGCCAGCCCGGCTGTGCCTAATGTGCCTTGTAGCGAACCTTCTCCAGTTGGCTTAAAAGTAACAATCAGGGCCGAACCCAGAAAGAGAGCGCCGCCCATGATGCTGAGTGCCAGCTGCACTGTCATGCGGTTGAACTGTCGAACGTGCTTTTCCAGGCCTTCGTGCCGACATGCAACCGACTGCTTACCCTCGCTCAGGTTGGTCATAATTGTGCCGATTGCCATGGGCAGGGCTTTGATCGTATCGACACTGTCCAGCGCGAACTGACTGACTCCGCCGCTCAGGTTGGAGAGCGTAAAGCGCGAGCGGATTGCAGTACGGACATAAGGCGCGAGCTCTTTTACAAAGTTTATATTTGGGGAGAGTAGCATTACGATGCTTTCCGTCATGACAATTGTCCTTCCAAGCATGAGCACCTGCTGCGGAACGATCAGTTTGTGCGTTGCGAGGAGATTTATGCCTGCTTCCAGCAGGGTGTCGATGCGCAAGTCCTCGAGGGGGAGGTCATAGTAGAACACGATTAGTTCATGTAACTCCCTGGACAACTGTTTGATATCAACGCGGTGGTTGGGCTCAGCATAGGCTGCCAGCAACCTGCTGATTCGATCGGAATCCTTTGTCAGCACCGCAACGAACAAGTCTGTCATCAAACGCTGGGTATCCGGATCGATTGTTCGCACCATTCCAAAATCGAACAACCCCAAGACATTCTCTGGTAAAACGATTATGTTGCCTGCATGAACGTCTGCGTTGAATATGCCGTGGCTAAAGATTTGTTTAGCCATCAAGGCAACCAGCCGTTTCGACAGCGTGTCGCGATCATATCCCCGTCGGACCAGTTCTTCGAGCTGATCAATCTTGACCCCCTCGAGCTTTTCCATTACAAGCAATTTGTTTGTGCACAGGGCCTTATACATGGTTGGGATCCGGACGGTCGGGTCTTCGGCGAAGATGGTTTTAAACTTCAAACCATTGTGCATTTCGCGATTGAAGTCCATTTCCATCAGGATTGTCTTATAGAACTCCGCGACCATACTGCGCAGGTTCAAACGCCGGAACTCCTCCACATGTCGTTCAAGCATGGGGAGAAAGGGGGATAGAATGGCGATGTCTGTTTCGACGATGGTCTGGATTCCCGGGCGTTGCACCTTGACAACAACGAAATCACCTGTCGCCGCCACGCGGGCCTCGTGCGCCTGAGAGAGGGAAGCGGCCCCGAGAGGCACTGAAGAAAACTCTGAAAACACATCCTTCAATGGGCGCGCGTATTCAGCCTCAATGACGTTGATGGCATCGTGTGCGGGAATAGCGGCAACGCTGTCCTGCAGATGCGCAAGTTCGTTGGCGATTCCGTCTGGAAGTATGTCGCGCCGGGTACTTAGTATCTGACCAAACTTGACGAAGGTCGGCCCCAGCGACTCGAAGGCTTGGCGTAGATTCTCTCCAATGCAGGCACTTAGGTCGCCAGGCACACCGTTCGCTTTAGTTGAACGGCGAAATCGATGTCTGGCCCGTAGGCATTTCCATGCGCACCGAGCGAAAACAACGAAGATCCGACGCAGGCGCTTCGCGTTTCGATATGGACGGATCATCCCCAGCCGAGTCAGGCGCATAGGTGTTCCCATCAAGTACTATGGTGATGCGCGCTCACAGGCGCACAGATAACAGATCGATTCATTTTAGAGTCGCTGAACAGGCATCTGCCGTCATGCTGGCGGCGAAGTTTATTATGCAGTCAGGCCTTTTTGGAGCGGGGCGGCTTGACCATCGCCTTCAATCCGATGATTTCTTTGTGCATCTTGGCGACATCGTCTGTGGTAACAAAACCTAACTCGCCAAGAACTTTTTTTGCCGAATTTAAAAATTGATCTTCGATTACCTTTTTGCATTCGGCACCTTCAGATTGCGCGGTATGCAGAAATTCCTGTGCCTGCTGCCTGCTCATTGCTCTTTTTTCCACAAGTGAATCAACAGCCGCCGCCAGCTTCTTCTGGCCCATCAGGGCCAACCCAAGCGCCATCTCGATGACGTATACGCTCTTCTTTTCGCTCTTTTTTTCCATGTCTTCTCCTTCTCTGTGTTTTTCTGATATCTAATAAAGTAAACCGGAGATATTTCGGTACCCATGATTGGCATACAGTATGAGCTGAGACTTGAAAAGAGTCAAGCCCGAAAACACAAGCTCAATTTGGCTGCCAGGAAAGTAGTTTTAGTGTTTAAAGCTGCGTTGTCCTGTAAAGACCATGGCCACCCCAGCCTCATTGCAGCAGTCAATCACATCCCAGTCGCGCTGGGAGCCGCCTGGTTGAACAATCGATTGTACTCCTTCGTTAATCCCGACCTCAACTCCGTCGCGGAAGGGGAAGAAAGCATCGGAAACCATGCAGGAGCCTTTCAGGTCACCTTTGCGCGCGCTCACCTCTTCGTCGATCTCCCGGATGATTGAAGCCGCGCCACCGCCAAACTTGAGCTTTAGCGCATTGTAAGGGGTCTGGTATTTTTCCCATGCAAGCCAGTCAGCGAGTTTTCGGTAGGCTTTGTCACGCGCGATCTCGGCCACGCCCACGCGGTCCTGTTCGCCCGTGCCGATGCCTACGGTGACACCGTCTTTGACATACAGTACCGAGTTGCTGGTCACTCCCGCCTCTACCAGCCATCCAAAGAGCAGATCCTCATACTCAGCCGCGCTCGGCAGACGCTTGATAACATGTACTGTGCCGTCCTTGCGGGTGGTTGATGCTGGCAGCAGTTGCTGGACTGTGCGGGCTTGGGGGACAAAGGACCACTGCGCAACAATACCACCGTCGATCAGTGATTTGAAATCAACCACCCGCTGGGCCACAAAATCAGAGAGACGCGCCATGTTGTTAATTTGCATCACGCGCAGGTTTTTTTTGGTTGCGAAGAGATCCAGAGCACCCTCCACGAAGCCGGGGGCAACCACAACCTCGGCATAATTTTCGATCACCAGTTTAGCGGTCTCCCGATCAACTTCGCGGTTGAAAGCGATACAACCACCGAAAGCCGCCAGGCGGTCGGCCTTGTTGGCAAGATAGTAAGCATCCGCCAGCGTGCGGCCTTTGGCAACTCCACAGGGGTTGTTGTGCTTAACAATCACTGCGCAGGGGGTTTCAGAGAGGTAGCGCAGAATATTTAACGCGTTGTCGGCATCAGTGATATTGGTTTTTCCAGGGTGTTTTCCACTTTGAACCAGCAGGGGATCCGAAGCCAGAAAGTTTTTCGCATCCAGGGCTTTGACCTCGCCCAGCACCAGATTACCGTTGACCAGCTTATACATGGCCGCTTCTTGTCCCGGGTTTTCGCCGTAGCGCAGCCCCTTTTCTTGATGGCCGATCACCCACGCCACCTTTTCATAGGCCAGTGTCTGGCGCTGATCGCCGTCAATAAAAGAAATCTCCAGCTGCGGGGTGAAATGGTCATCCATGATGGTTTTATAAGCGAGTTTAAGATCGGTTGCCATGTGTGCAATTTCCTTTTGTCTAAGTCGTTTGTTTCGTGCCGCGCCGAAATGTAATTAATTTGGACTTGCTCAAATCAGTAATTGAGAGCATGTTACTAAAAGTTGTTGAAAATGGAAATACAATTCACCTGCTGACTTACCGCCGCAACAAATTTTTTGCCACTAAGACACTGAGGGTCCTGGCGCAGCATAGCCGCAACCAATTTTTTATCTCTCACAGAGGCACCCTCCTACGCCAAGGCTACGGCGTGCCATGCAGAGGTCTCAGAGTCTTTTCAGAGTTTCCCTAGCAAAGGCTCAAAGGCGTAAAGCGGGTGCTCGGGGTTCCCGTTTTTCACCTCAAAGATTTTTCACCTCAAAATATTCTCTCAGGGCTGCGAAGAGTTCAGAGTAATAGGCTGCTGCTCTCTCTCTGCGTTCTCTGTGCCTCTGTGAGAGATAAAAAACATGCACAAAAAACACGAATATGAATGATAGTAGTACAGAGGGTGCGCTACTTTTTTATAACCTTCATTACAACTTCTCAATAAACCGCTTTTAAGCGGGCTTCCGTCTTCGCGCTTCGCAGCTACGCCTGACACAGAAAGCCTGTACTACAAACTTCGTTTCCCCAAACGCGTAGCGTTTGTTACTAAAGCAGCGGGCTCCTAACCATACAACCTTCAATGAAAACGAAAAGCTTCCGCATATGACATAAACTCAGCCGGTTGCGGCGGAAAGCTGCTTTAGTCTAAAGCGCTGGTGAGCTGCTCCCGCAGTTGCGCGATTGCCAGCTCTTTGGCTTTGGCCTCGACATCAATGGTGATATCAAGCTGACGCCAGCACTCTGGAAAATCAGATATGTCGATGTAGTCGTGGTGGCGGTTGGTGTTTGGTTGCCCCCAGCCATTTTTAGGGGTGGAGATATGGAAAAGAGGACGCCGATTCCAGGTCTGCAAAGCCAGCTCTGTGACCTCTTCAACGGTCAGGCCGTCTGGTAGACAGCGGTGGTGATGCACATCATAAACAAAAGGGATTTGATGGCTGCGACAGAGCGGGAGCAGGTCGGCGGGGGTATAAACCCGATCATCGTTCTCCAGCGTCAGCCGGCTCTGTATCGCGCCTTCGAGCTGTTCGATGGCCCGGGCGACCCGCTTAAGGGCAGCGGTTTTATCTCCATAAGCTCCACCGCCGTGAATATTGATCACATCTGCCCCAATCCAATTTGCGACCTCTGCCTGATATGCCAGCTCCGCAATTGATTTGCGGGTGATCTCAGGATCCGGCGAGCTCAGCAGTGTGAATTGATCTGGGTGGAAGCTAAGCCGTATTTTAAGGTCAGCCGCGGTCTGCCCACATTCCAAGAAACGTTCTTTGATTTCCGCACTTGCTGGGAGGCTGCTCAAAGCATAGCCAAAATCCGGGTGCGTTTTGAGCGGCAGGATCCGGCTGTTGACTCTGAACGCGCCAATGCTATGTCGGCTGCAAAAATTAATTGCCTTCAGCAATGCCTGAGCATTGTGCAGACAGAGCTTTGAAAGTTTTTTGGGGCGTTCGGCGCGCGGCAACGTGCCCAAATGTTTCGCGGTTGTAACGCGAAATTTAATCGGTTCCTCATGAAAGAGGCAACATAACCCTAGTTGTAGCAATCTATGACCCTTTTAAAGTCGAATTTATTTTAATAAAACACATTATATTTTCGCACATCACAGCTATAAAAGTAAAGCGATGAAGAGTTACAAGTTGGGGTTATAAAAAAATGATTATTTTTTCTTTTTGCCCTTGCGGAGCCCGAAGTGGTTTGCTATATTGGGTGAACTTTTGCGGGGACGTGGCGCAATTGGTTAGCGCACCGGACTGTCGATCCGGTGGTCGCGGGTTCGAATCCCGTCGTCCCCGCCATTTTTTTTTCTAAAATGGTCACCCTTAGAGGTGGCCTTTTTTTGGCAATCGATTGTGCATGATCTCCTCAATGTGATAATTTTAGCAGTTGTGCAAGGGTTAACTGAGTTTTTGCCGGTCAGCAGTTCGGGTCACTTAGTGATTGCACAGCATCTGTTAGGTGTTAAAGAGCCGGGAATTACACTGGAGATCTGGCTGCATATTGGTACGCTGTTTTCAATCCTCTTTTTCTACCGCTCGGTTATCACGGCTGTGATAAAAGGTCTTTTCAAATGGGAGCGGCAAAGCGTTCTTATCTCATCTGCTGTTTTAGTCTCAATGGTTCCCGCCGTTGTCTTTTATTTTTTCTGCCAAGATTTTCTGGAGGGGTTTTATAAATACCCCCGAGGCACTGCGAGCCTGATGATTTTTACCGGCGTGGTTTTGATCTCTCTGCGCTGGGTGCGCTGTCGCGAGGGGGAGCTGACCATTTCACGCGCTGTGATGGCTGGTCTGGCGCAGGCGCTGGCACTATTCCCAGGGATCAGCCGCTCTGGGATGACGATCTCTGCGGCCCGCGCGTTGGGGATATCCCCGGTTAAGGCCGCTGAGTTCTCGTTTCTGATGGTTATCCCGCTGCTGATTGGCGCGGCATCCAAGGATTATTGGGGTTATATGAGGCAGGCTTCAGCGGTTGCAGGAGAGAGCAGTGTCGGATTGCTGGCACTGGCAATCGGTGTCGTTGTTTCAGCCGCCGTGGGTTATTTCGCGCTCAAGGCGGTGGTGCGGGTTCTCAATGACGAACGCTTCTGGATGTTCGGCATCTACTGTGTGCTCGCCGGCGCACTGGCCGTTGTTTTGCTTTAAAAGTAAAACCGGATAAGTCGAGCGGATCGATTCTCTCGATTTTGATGATTCTCTCGATATTGCTATGGACACGCGTGCTCTGTCGCGGGTGGTAGCAGGCGATACCAAGACAGGTAGTCAGAATTCTGAGTTCAGAATTCTGACCCCTGAATCCTTGGCAGTTGCTAATTACGAAGCCTTGTCAAAAGTGCGCACAACCGCGCCATCGGCGTTGTAAACGCGAACTTTGTTGTCAGCACCGGTTTTTGCGGTGTAAAGCACCTTTCCATCAGTGTCAAGAGCTTTGATGGCACCGTCGGTTTTCTGCAGCACGCAACTTCCGGCCTCGCTTTGCAGCAGGATGGTTCCATCAGCATTATAGGTCAGTTTGACACTCTCATCGCCCTGCGAGAGGTTGGAAGCAATTGGGCTTTCACCACCCCAGAACTCAATGCTGTTGAAAATAATCGCATCACCGAGCGTGCATATCGCGTAAGCCGGAAATATTATGCAACCGAGGAAGACAAGTTCTTCGGCCCAGCCACTTCCCACGTTCCTGTTCCAGGTGTGCAGTTGTTTCGTCAGTTTGAATGGTCCGGTGCAAGCGGTTGTGCCAATAATCATAACGCCTGCCAGCGCGCAAACTATCAATCTTTTCATGTTGTACTCTCCGTTTTGTTAGGTTAGGGGTTAGTTTTAAAAAGTGACAAAGCCACTGTTCTTTTTTAATATTAAATATTATACGCTGATCACGAAAATTTTGAAAGATGAATTTTTTAAAATTTACTCTTAGGTTTAAGTTTTTCGCGCGCCAGCTGTGGTTGTCATGTAAATGGCCAGCCCAATCAATGTGGCGCCGGACAGGAGCACAAAGGGGTTGGAACGCTCTCTGAAGACCAGCAACGAGATCAGAACCGCGGCTGGAATTTTGAGGTTGTTCATTACAGCTAATCTGGCGGCCGAGACTTTTCTAGCACCTCGATTCCAGAGAAAAAAGGCGATGCCTGAGGCGATCACTCCGAGATAGATAATGGTTAGAGTTTGTTTCAGGTCGGGCCAAGGCATCTTGTGGAGCATGTCGCTGACGGCCAAGGGCAGTAGGACTGCGAACCCGCCCAGATAGAGCCATGCGAAAACATTTTTGTCAGTTTTGGAGTGCAACTCAGCTCTGTGTTTTACAAATGTCCGGCAATAAAGTAGTTGTCCGAGGGCAAAACAGATGCCGGAGAGCTGCACAAAGCCAAAGCCTGCCAGCGATTCAATCCGGCTCCCTTGGTTCCAGAGGATAACAGCGGAGCCAGCAGCGGCCAGCGAGGCTGGCAGCAGGTTGCGCGGTGTGAATTTTGCATGCTGAATATCGTTGATGATTGCAACATAGATTGGGGTGAAGATTGTGAAAAGAGCCACCTCGTGCGATTTCAAGGTTTGAAAGCTGCGCATGTAGGCCAGATACATCACTCCAAACTGAATAGCTCCGATAAGAAAGAGGCGGGCCGCAGTTTTGAATCGCAGTAGCTTGACAAAAGGCAGGAACAACAGCGCGGCCAGTAACAGCCGGGCTGCCGCCACCCATGCGATCGGCAGCCCTGTAAGGGTGTTTCCTATCAAACCGAAAGAGAAGCCCCAGACCAAAGAAGCCGTGATTAAATAAAGCATGGAATAATTATATCATAAAGCGTATTTCAACGCCAACCACAGGGAGAACTGGGCGTTGTCAGAAGACCGGTTACGGAAGGTCTATGGCGCGAACTTTGTCGAACTGGAATCAAGGTGGAACAGGGTGCCGTGAGCTCCGACATGCCAGCTTCGACCTGTGGCAGGAGTTGATTTTATGGCAACTAAAGTCACTCCCACTCAATGGTGGCAGGTGGTTTGGAGCTGATGTCATAGACCACACGGTTGATGCCACGCACTTCGTTGATGATGCGGTTGGAGATGCGTGCCAGGGTCTGATAGGGCAGGCGGGTCCAGTCGGCGGTCATGGCATCAATGCTGTCCACGCAGCGCAGAGCGCAGACACTCTCGTAGGTGCGCTGGTCGCCCATTACTCCCACTGTGTTGATGGGCAGCAACACTGCGAACGACTGCCAGATCTCCTTATAGTTCGGTAGCCTTTGCATCTCCTCCTGCACGCGGATATCCGCCTGTTGTAGCAGGTGGACGCGCTCGGCATTGATCTCACCCAGAATACGCACTCCCAGACCAGGCCCGGGGAAGGGCTGGCGGTCAAGCAGTGCCGGATCAAGTCCCATTTCGCGGCCGACTTTACGCACCTCATCCTTGAAAAGTTCGCGGATTGGCTCAACGAGTTCAAAGTGCATATCAGTCGGCAGCCCGCCCACATTGTGGTGGCTCTTAATAGTGGCACTGGGGCCTCCGCTGGGGTTGACGCTCTCAATTACATCCGGGTAGATAGTTCCCTGCGCCAGAAATTTACTGTTTTTGAATCTGCGGGCCTGTTCCGCGAAGACCGTAATAAACTCGCGCCCGATAATTTTGCGTTTGGTCTCCGGATCGGTTATCCCTTTGAGAGCGTTGTAGAACTGCTCTTTGGCATCAATCACATGCAGGTCCATACCCAGCTTGGATTCAAACATCTCCTTTACCTGCACATCCTCGCCATAACGCAGCAGTCCGTTGTCGACAAAGATGCAGTGCAGCCGGCGTCCAATAGCCTGGTGGATCAGCGCGGCCACCACCGATGAGTCAACCCCGCCGCTGAGTCCCAGAATGACCTCGTTATCGCCGACCTGCTGCTGGATAGCGGCCACAGTGTTGGTGATAAACGCGGAGATTTTCCAGTCGCCCGCGCATCCGCAGATTTTAAAGAGATAGTTGCGCAGAATATCGGTGCCGTGCTGGGTGTGAGCTACTTCAGGATGGAACTGCAGAGCATAAAACCTGCGCTTTGGGTCGCACATGGCGGCCAAGGGACAGGACTCGGAGCGGGCGGCCACTGTAAATCCCGCGGGCAACTCAGACACCTGATCGCCATGGCTCATCCAGACTGAGAGTTGTTCAGGAACACCATCAAAGAGCTGACACTCCACCTCGGTTGTGATGGTGGTGTGACCATATTCGCGAAGGACATCTGGCTTGACTACACCATTCAAAGTCTTGGCTGTGATCTGCATGCCGTAGCAGATGCCAAGCACTGGGATGCTCAACTCAAAGATAGCAGGATCGCAGTGGGGGGCGCTTTCCTCAAAAACAGAGTTGGGACCGCCGGAGAGGATTATGCCAGCTGGGTTGCGCTCGCGCAGTTGGGCGGCGGTTGTGTTAAACGGGAGGATTTCGCAGTAGACCTGTTGTTCGCGTGTGCGTCGCGCGATCAACTGCGTGTATTGTGATCCGAAATCGAGAACGGCAATCCAGTTATGTTTCATAATCGTTTTTTACCTTAAATGTGTTAGTGCTACGGATTATAATGGGCAGGCGAATGAGAGTAAAGCAGGAGTTTTGTGGGTGTGTTTAACCCCGCATCACGAGTTTCATATAGCTCTCAAAAATTTGCTGGCCCCAAAACATCCAGATGGTGGCGCCTGCGCAGATGTAGGGGCCAAAGGGAATCTGGCTCTGCTTTTCGGCTTTGCCGGATAGCATCAGAGCGATGCCCACAATGCTGCCCAGCGTGGCTGAGGCGAAAACAGTGAAGAGTACTGCCTTCCACCCTAGAAACGCGCCGATGGCGCCCATGAGTTTGACATCACCAAAACCCATGGCCTCCTTTTTAAATGCCCATGTGCCAATCTCCGCGATTGCAAACAGGATGCCAAAACCAGCCAGCAAGCCGATTGAGGAACTCATCAAGCCGCGCCACCAGATCTCCTGTCCATGCAGTACAGGATAGAGCGCGCTCAGGACCGGGCCGACAATCATGCCGCCAATGGTCACGGAATCAGGGATGATAAAGTGCTCAAAATCCACAAAGGCGCCCAATACAAAACCGCTCAGAATTAGCCAGTAGATGGGTACCAAAGCAAACTTTGCGATCGGTTGCACGGGCATCTGTGTTGGCATGGCCCAAGCCATATAAACCGCTAGAAAGAGCATGGCGGTCAGCAGCTCCACCAGAGTGTAGCGAAATGCGATCCTTCCCTTGCATTGTGCGCATTTGCCACGCAGCGCTAGCCAGCTTAAAACAGGGATGTTCAGATACCAAGGGATCATAATATTGCAATGCGGACAGTGCGAGCGGGGTTTGACCACCGATTCATCCCGCGGGATGCGGTGGATGCAGACATTAAGAAAGCTGCCAACGCAGGCTCCGAAAAAAGTGGAGAAAAGCGCGAACATCAAAATAAAAAATCGCAGCTCTTGATTTGTGAGTTGATTTGTCATTGCCGTATGATACATGGAGAGCGGGGGTTGTCGCAAGTGCGGAGTTGAAATCCAACGGGGATGAATAATTTTTCTGCTTCAATCATAAGGTGTGAAACGCTATAATCAACCGTATTAATAACTTAAGGAGAATTTAATGAACAAGCAAGCGTGGAACAAGGTGTTGAAGGAGCTAGGGGCTCATAAAAGCCTTAAGCTGGGGGAGTTGTTTAGCGGGGACCCTAAGCGGGCGGGACGGTTCACTCTCAAGGCTGCCGGATGGACGTTGGACTACTCCAAGAATTTAATCACCCCGGCCTTGATGAAGAGGCTTGTGACGCTGGCTGAGGCTAGTGATTTGGGCCAGGCGATCGCCGACATGTTTGCTGGCAAGAAGATCAATGGAACCGAGGGGCGCGCAGTGCTGCACACTGCGTTACGCAACATATCGGATGAACCGGTGATGGTGGACGGGCAAGATGTGATGCCCGATGTTCGCAAGGTACTCAAATCCATGGACTCTTTCTGCGACGACGTGCGTAAAGGAAAGTGGCTGGGCTATACCGGAAAAAAGATCAAGTATGTGGTAAACATTGGCATCGGCGGCTCGGACCTAGGGCCTGCGATGGCCTGCCAGGCTTTGTCACCCTATGCCAGACGCTCCATTAAAATGTTCTTTGTCTCTAATGTGGACGGAACACACATGGCTGAAACACTACGCGAGATCAAAGCCGATCAGACCCTTTTTATTATCGCCTCTAAAACCTTCACCACGCAGGAAACTATGACTAATGCCCTGACTGCCCGTAAGTGGCTGGTGGAAAAGCTAGACTCTCCCGCAGCGGTGGCCAGGCATTTTGTGGCGGTCTCCACCAATATGCAAGCGGTCACCGATTTTGGCATTGATCCAGAAAACATGTTTGTCTTTTGGGATTGGGTGGGTGGACGCTACTCGCTGACCTCCGCGATTGGGCTGCCATTGATGCTCTCCATTGGCCCGCGTAACTTCAATAAGTTGTTGAAGGGCTTTCACCGCATGGATCACCACTTTGCCACCGCGCCGCTGAACCGCAACATGCCGGTTCTGATGGGGCTGGTGGGTCTCCTTTACACCAACGCCTATGGCGCGGAGAGCTACGCAGTCCTGCCCTATGATCAATACATGGCGCGTTTCACCGCCTATCTGCAGCAGATGGATATGGAGAGCAACGGCAAATCGGTTGACAAACAGGGGCGGCAAGTTGATTACACCACCGGCCCGATTGTCTGGGGGGAGCCAGGCACTAATGGCCAGCATGCGTTCTATCAGTTGATCCATCAGGGGACGCATATGATCCCCTGCGACTTTATCGGGTTCTGCACCTCGCATAATGACGTGGGGGATCACCACGATAAACTGATGGCGAACTTCTTCGCGCAGACCGAGGCGCTGGCCTTTGGTAAGAGCGCGGAGCAGTGCCGTGCCGAAGGAGTGCCTGAAGCTCTGGTGCCGCATCAAACATTCCTCGGCAACCATCCGACCAATACATTGCTGGCCGATAAACTCACACCTGAAACTCTAGGAGCTTTGATTGCGCTTTACGAGCACAAGGTCTTTACACAGGGTGTGATCTGGAATATCTGCTCCTTTGATCAGTGGGGGGTGGAGCTGGGTAAGGTTATGGCCTGCAGGGTGCTGGCTGAACTCACCTCCAAACGCCGTCCGCTGCTGCAGCACGACACCTCAACCAACAATTTGATTGCGCACTATCGTGATGTCAATAAGCGCGACTGATGCCGGAAAGCAGGATAAATCTAATGCAATTTGAATCAACAGCCATCCCTGAGGTCATCCTGTGTCATCCCGATGTTTATCGTGATGCGCGCGGTTTTTTTATGGAAATCTATCACGCCGATAAGTACCGGGCAGGCGGGGTGGAGTGCGTTTTTGTGCAGGACAACCGCTCGCTTTCCGGGCGCGATGTGCTGCGCGGCCTGCACTTTCAGCGTCGGCGGCCACAGGCGAAACTGGTCTCCTGCCTGCATGGCGAGATCTTTGATGTGGCGGTTGATCTGCGGCGTAGCTCACCGACCTTTGGGTGCTGGGTTGGGGAATTGCTTTCAGGGGAAAACGCGCGCCAGATGTTTATCCCCAAAGGGTTTGCGCACGGTTTTTGCGTCCTTTCAGAGAGTGCTGAGATTATGTATAAATGCACTGGGTTTTATGATCCTGCAGATGACTGTGGATTGATCTGGAATGACCTGCGGATTGGAGTTGAGTGGCCGTGCGCTGAACCGCTGCTGTCGGAGAAAGACCGCCAGCAGCCATCGCTGGCGCAGCTGCTGGCAAAGGATGAGGTGTTTGAGTAGCAGAATTCAGGATTCAGAATACAGAATACAGAATACAGAAGACAGAATGGGTAACTTGAAGCTCCGCTGAATCGGAGCCGGAGGTCAGCAAGCAATGTCACCAGGTCACCAATGTCACCAGGTCACCAATGTCACCAGGTCACCAATGCCACCAGGTCACCGAGTCACCAGGTCAAAAAACAAATTTTTTGGAGAAAATTAATATGAGTAATGAAATGTTTTTGTCTGCTAATGAGGCGGTTGCCTACGCGGCGTATAGTGCCGGGTGCAAGGTGGCCTCCGCTTATCCGGGAACACCCAGCACAGAGATCTTTGAGACGCTGGCTAGCTTTTCGGGTACAATCAACTGTGAGTGGGCCGTGAACGAGAAGGTGGCAATGGAGGTCGCCATCGGCGGCTCCATGGCAGGCGCGCGCTCCCTCTGCGCCATGAAGCATGTGGGGCTCAACGTAGCACTGGATCCGCTGATGACTTACACCTTTGTGGGCGCGCTCGGGGGTTTGGTGATTGTGATTGCCGATGACCCTGGCATCCACAGCTCGCAGAATGAGCAGGACTCTCGTGTGCTGGCGAGATTCGCCCGCGTTCCGCTCTTTGAGCCCTCCAACTCGCAGGAGGCTTTTGACATGATGCTGGAGGCCTATGAGCTCTCCGAGAGGTTTCAAGTTCCCTGCGTGGTGCGCTTGACCACCCGCACCTCGCACACCTCCACCAAGGTTGATGTTGGCACTGATTTCGGGCCAGGTGGTGTTGCGCTCAAACCTTATGTGAAAGATATTGCGCGCAATGTTGCGGCCCCGATGTTTGCCCGCTTGATGCGGGTCAAGGTGCGCCAACGCACAGAGGAGCTACGCGCCTATAGCTCAAGCGAGACAACAGTCAACCGGATTGAGGAGGGTGATTGCTCACTGGGGATTATCACCGCCAGTATCGCGTATGAGTATGTGAAAGATGTTTTCGGCGAGTTCTCGATCCTAAAGCTCGGTATGTCCAACCCTTTTCCAACTGAGCTTGTCCGACGCTTTGCAGCCGAGGTGGAGCGCGTCTTGGTGATCGAGGAGCTTGATCCAGTTATGGAGGAGCAGGTGCGGGCCATGGGAATTGAGGTGATCGAGCACAAGATCGAACTGGATATGATGGAGCTTAACCCAGGGCGTCTGCTGGCGCTGCGGGCGGAAATCCTAGGCGATGTTGAAATCCCCGCTGTCCATCGAGCAGATGCGGGACTGCCCTCTAGGCCGCCGGTGCTGTGCTCTGGCTGCTCTCACCGCGGCTTGTTTTATGTGCTGTCAAAGCTGAAAGCGACTGTCACCGGCGACATTGGTTGCTATACCCTCGGTGCCTTCGCGCCGTTGAGTGCCATTGACAGCGTGATCTGCATGGGTGCCAGCATTGGCAATGCTTTCGGCATGGAAAAAGCCGGCCACAAAAACCGTCTCTGCGCGGTGATCGGCGACTCCACCTTCTTCCACTCTGGCTACACTGGTATCCAGAATGTACTGTATAACGGCGGCTCGGTCACCACGATTGTGCTGGATAACCGTATCACAGGCATGACCGGTCATCAGGTCAACCCTGGCTCAGGAAAAACTTTGTCCGGCGCTGTCGCGCCCATCACGGATATCGGAGCGGTGGCGCGCGCCATGGGGTATCAGCGGGTGGAGAGCGTGGATGCCTTTGATATTGAACGCATGGAAGAGGTGCTGAAGGCGGAACTCGACTCGGATCAACCCTCGGTTGTGATCATCAAAGGCCCCTGCCGTATCTCGGCTGGCTTGATGCAGGCCGGCACCTTCGCGGTGGACGCGACCAAGTGCAAGGCCTGCGGCGCCTGCTTTAAATTGGGGTGCCCCGCCATTGTGCGCGGCGAGACAACCGCGGTTGGCAAACGCTTTCAGGCCACGATCGATCCTGTTCAATGTTCAGGCTGCGGCTTTTGCGTGCAGGTCTGCCGCTTTGACGCAATCTCACGAATCCGCTGATTCCAGCAAAGGAGCTTTTATTATGAAAACAATGAACATTACTTTAGTAGGCGTGGGCGGTCAGGGCACTCTGCTGACCAGCGATATCTTGGCCAAAACCGCCGCCCTGGCCGGACTGGATGTCAAGAAGAGCGAGATCCATGGCATGGCGCAGCGGGGCGGCTCGGTGATCAGTCAGGTGCGCTTCGGCGATGAGGTCCACTCGCCGATCGTGCACGATGGCGCCAGCGACCTGCTGGTCTCTTTTGAGCGGATGGAGGCCTTGCGCTGGCGCCACCTGCTGGCTCCAGCCGGGCGATGTCTGATTAACAATATTGATCTCATCCCAATCACAGTCTCAAGTGGTCAGCAGCCCGCAGTGACAGATTTACAGGAGCGCCTGGAGGCAGAGTTTCCTGATGCTATCTTCCTGGATGCTATTAGTATCGCCACTGAGATTGGAAATCAGCGCTGCATGAACATGGTGCTTGCCGGGGCCATCTCCAACCTGACACCTTTTAGCACTGAACTCTGGCAGGAGACTATGAAAAATCGTATTCCCGCCAAGATGCTGGAGCTGAACCTGGAGGCATTCAGGCGCGGCCGCGCCTTGACCACGCCGGCGGCGGGTTGAGCATCTGTAACAGGCATCAGTATTGCGTTTGTTGTAGTAGTCGCTCTATGAGCGACATGTGCCGTTTGTTGTAGTAGTCGCTCTATGAGCGACATGTGCCGCTCATAGAGCGGCTACTACAGTTAACGCTTTAACGACCACCGCCTTTTCATTTATCAGGAGCGTGCCCCATGCCGCTATATGAATTTTACTGTCAGAACTGCCACATGATCTTCACTTTTCGCGCTTTGCGGGTGGATGTCACGGGCGCCCCGACTTGTCCCCGCTGCAATGGGGAGCTGAAACGTGAGGTTTCCGCCTTTGCGCACATTATCCGCGGCAAGAGCGAGAGCATGGCCAATGCGGATGACGGGGCGGCAGAGCGTATGGAGAGTGTGATGGCGCAGATGGGCGAACGCATGCAGGCCTTGGAGGGTGACGATGGCGATCCCCGCGAGGCAGTTTCCGTGCTGCGGGCTATGGCAGAGGCGGGCGGTGTTCAGTTCAAGCCCGAGGTGATGGAGGCCATGGCGCGGATTGACGCTGGCGAGGATCCGGCTAAGATCGATGAGATGTTCGGCGAGGTCTTTGATGCAGAGAATCCTTTCTGTGAACCTGATGAGAATTCAACCGCTGCCAGCATGAGTTGGTGGCAAAGGCTGCATGAGCCGCAACGCGATCCAGAGTGGCATGACTGGCTGGTTAGGGGTTAGAGAGCTGGAGGGGTTAGGGAGCTGGAGGGGCTAGGGAGTCGCTTTGCTCCGTGGGTTGTGGGTTGTGAAGTTTTTTTAACCTCATCTTTGCAACCACTGAGTGGTTGCAAAAAAGAGAGCATACGCATGGCAATTAACATTAGTAAGCGAGCGAGCGAGGCAATACCCTCCAGAGTGATCGAGGTCACAGATCCCACGGTTCCGCTACCAATCAATGATCTCTTCCGGGAAAAGAGAGCTTTGGAGGTTGAGATCGGTGCCGGGAATGGGCGCTTTCTCATCTCGCGCGCGGCAAACTACCGGGATGTCAATTACCTGGCCATTGAAAGAATGTTGGGTCGCGTGCGTAGGTTGGACCGGCGGGCCTCACGGCTGGGGCTTGATAATATCCGAGTTCTGCGCCTGGAGGCGTTTTACACACTTTACTACCTGTTGCCACATCACGGGGTGCGGACAGTCTATGTTTTCTTCCCTGATCCATGGCCCAAACGCCGGCATAATTCACGCCGACTTTTCGCGCCTCTTTTTTTAGATGCTTTGTGGCATACATTGGAGCAAGGTGGTTGCGTTCAGGTGGCGACCGACCATTTGGATTACTTCGCGCAGATCAAGAGACACCTTGCTGCTGACCCCAGGTTTGAAGAGGCACCCGCCATGGAGCGCACTGCGGGTGAGCAGACGGATTTTGAGCTGCTCTTCCGAGGACAGGGATTGCCGGTTGGTCAATGCGCCTTCCGCTCGCTGCCCTCCGAGGAAAAACCGCTGGAGCCGCTGACCTTGCCGCCGGAGATGTTGCCTCGAATGGAAGAGAACTTGTAACGGAGAACCTGTAACGGAGAACCTGTAACTGCTCATTATAAAACGGTTAGAATTATGTAAAAATATAGGGTTGACAGATAATTGTGCTTTGTCCTATACTCCCCGTAGCTTGTAGGATGATAGCTACGCTCAGTTTAAATATACAGGGCTGTAACTTCGCGAATCATCCTTCAAAAAAGTCACCGAGCGAAGCGAGGTTACCCTTGAATATACAGGGCTGTAACTTCGCGAATCATCCTTCAAAAAAGTCACCGAGCGAAGCGAGGTTACCCTTGAATAATGTAAGAGAACCTGTAACGCACTTACTAAAATACTGAGTCAAGCTTTAATTTTGTTTATTTGTTTTCTCTTTCCAAGTTTTTATGTAAGATAGTTGCGTTTTGGTGCATGTTTTT
>Ga0265294_10001193_pt1 | contig 35378 bp, 26 predicted proteins | sample MunlanPumphouse3_FD_192504 | JGI IMG/M metagenome (GOLD analysis project Ga0265294, IMG submission 192504) | Groundwater microbial communities from a municipal landfill in Southern Ontario, Canada - Pumphouse #3 | ecosystem: Environmental > Aquatic > Deep subsurface > Groundwater | place...
GTTAACAAGGAAGGTCTGCGAAGTGATTCGCGGACCTTCCGCTTTTATGCTCAATGGCCAGAACAATCCCGGTCGTTTGTACGTTAAACAGGAAATCATCAAACAACATCAAACATGAAGAAAGTAATTGGAATACTGTTAATTGTTGCGGCACTGGTACTGGGTTACCTGGGTGTCACCGGCATAAGTCAAAGTGAGAAATCGGTCGATCTGCTGGGATTGGAGATTACCGCAGAGGACAATAACGCCAAACAAACGGCCTATATTGAATTGGCCCTCGGAGTGGTTGCACTGGCGGGAGGTGTCTACCTGCTGGGGCAGAAAAAAAGTTGAGAACGAACAACCCAGCCACTATGCCGTGAGATACATCCCCCCCGGGTGTATCTTTTTTTACGTAAATGGGGTATTCAGCCTTTCAACCTAACGTTCTTTTTTTTACATTTGTACATTCATATACACATCACAGTTTCACCTGCATTAGAGACCAAGGGTAAGAGCATAAGGCAGAAGAAACAGGCTGAAACGAGAAGACTATGGCGAAACGAAAGAGGAAGAGAACTACCACATCGAGAAAAAAGAAAATCAACAGGTTTGCTTTTCTCAGCAATGAACGTGTTCATTTTCTGACAGGGGTTGTGATCGCATTTATCGGCATCTTCCTGCTGTTGGCTATCACCTCCTTCTTCTTTACCGGGGCAGCTGATCAGAGCAAAGTGCTGAACCGCTCCTTCTTTGAACTGATCCGTGCAGGCAACACCGGTGTCGACAACTGGACAGGTGCCGGTGGGGCCTTTATGGCAGAACTGCTGGTAAATGGCTGGTTCGGAATCTTCTCCGTGCTGATCCCCCTGTTCATGATCTACATAGGCTTGCGTATCATGAAAGTATCGGACTTCTCCTTTATGAAGGCACTGTTCATCACCACCTTCGGATTGGTCTGTGGTTCCATCGCCAGTGCGTTTATTCTGGGTCGGCTCTTTCCCAACAGCCATGTGAACTGGGGTGGTGCCCACGGCCTTCAGATAGAACAGATACTGGAAAGCAGCATCGGGTGGCCGGGTGTGGCTCTGTTGATCCTGCTCTTCCTTGTCATTCTTGCAGTAATCCTTCGCAAGAGCTCCATCTACACCATCCAGAAGAGCCTGGTGAATAGCAAACCCTCCTTCTTTCGTCAGGAACCGGAGGAGGAGACATTCGAAGAGGATGAGGAGACATTCGAACCTATCACGGAGAAAAAACCGGGTCTGATCAGTAGCCTCTTCAACCGAATAAAAAAGAGGTTTCATGCGGATGAGGAGGAGGACAATGAGCCGACGACAGAGGATGAGATCACCCACGACAGGAATGAGGATCCCGCGGTGACATTCACTTTCTCACCGGAGACAACGGGTCTGCAGACACCGTTACAGCATTCGGCAACGCAGGGTGACTTCGAGGTGATCGTTCCCAAAGAAGATGAGCCGGCTCATCCCGGCGAGCTTGTTTCTGAAACCCCTGTAAAGCCAGAACAGGAGGAACAAACCGGATTACAGGAAGATTATGATCCAAGGAAAGATCTCTCTGCCTTCCGTTTTCCGACGATGAACCTGCTGAAGGTATACAACACCGCCGACAGAGCCGTCGACATGAACGAGCAAAACGAGAACAAGGAGAAGATCATCCACACACTGCGCAACTATGGTATCGAGATCACCTCGATCAAGGCTACCGTAGGCCCTACCATTACCCTCTATGAGATCGTCCCCCAGGCAGGCGTACGCATCTCCAAGATTCGCAACCTCGAAGATGACATCGCCCTGAGCCTCTCCGCCCTGGGCATCCGCATCATCGCTCCCATGCCCGGCAAAGGAACCATTGGCATTGAAGTGCCCAACAAGGAGCCGCAGATCGTCTCCATGCAGTCGGTGATCTCCTCCCGTCGTTTTCAGGAGTGTGACTATGACCTTCCGGTAGCCCTTGGCAAGACCATTACCAACGAGGTGTTTATCTTCGACCTGACCAAGATGCCTCACCTGCTGGTGGCCGGTGCCACCGGCCAGGGTAAGTCGGTCGGGTTGAACGCGATCATCACCTCACTCCTCTACAAGAAGCACCCCTCCGAGATGAAGATGGTGCTGATAGACCCGAAGATGGTGGAGTTCAACATCTACTCCACCATCGAAAAGCATTACCTTGCCAAGTTACCGGATGAGGAGAAAGCGATCATCACCGATGTGACGAAGGTAACACAGACCCTTAACTCGCTCACCAAGGAGATGGACGATCGTTATGAGCTGTTGATGAAGGCACATGTACGCACCCTCAAGGAGTACAACGACAAGTTTGTCAAGCGTCGTCTCAATCCGGAGAAAGGTCACCGCTACATGCCTTATATCGTGGTGGTGATCGATGAGTTCGGTGATCTGATCATGACCGCCGGCAAGGAGATCGAGATGCCCATCGCCCGTATCGCCCAGAAGGCGCGTGCTGTGGGGATGCACATGGTGATCGCCACGCAACGCCCCACGACCAATATCATCACCGGCACCATCAAGGCCAACTTCCCCGCACGCATGGCGTTTCGCGTCACCTCACAGATCGACTCGCGCACCATCCTCGACATGAGTGGTGCCAACCAGTTGATTGGTCGTGGCGACATGCTCTTCTCACAGGGAAGCACCCTGATCCGCATCCAGTGTGCCTTCGTGGATACGCCCGAAGTGGAAGAGATTGCACAATACATCGGGAAACAAAACGGCTACGATCATGCTTTTGCATTGCCTGAGGTGATTACAGAAACGGAGACATCGCCCGGGGCTGTGGATCTCAACGACCGTGATCCGCTCTTCGAGGAGGCTGCACGACTGATCGTGGTTCACCAGCAGGGCTCCACCTCGCTGATCCAACGCAAATTCTCCATCGGCTACAACCGCGCCGGACGGCTGATGGATCAGCTGGAGGCAGCCGGTATCGTGGGAGCCACCCAGGGCAGCAAGCCCAGGGATGTCTTTATTGCGGATGAATATTCGCTGGAGAAACTGATCAACTCCCTCCAGTAGATATTTCTGTTGAAATAGAGGGTTTTTCGGTGATCCCAACAGGTCAGCCGAGAATGTACAAACTGTTAGAACCTCTGTACTTCTGCCGAAACGTTAAACCAGACGCACTTTTTTTGGTCAAACCGTTAAACCAGAAATAAAAGAACCCGTATGAAAAAAAGAAATATCTTCATCCTCACACTTCTTCTCATCACGCTGACTATCCATGCACAACAATCGGCAGAGGCAAAGGCACTGCTCGACAAGACATATGCATTGTTTGAAGCAACAAAAGGCATCCGCCTCAGCTTCCGTGCTGCTTCGCTCGATACCGGCGGTAACGAGCAGGGGACAATGGAAGGTACTGCCATCATCAGAGGTGACAGATTCAGACTGGAGACAGGTGATCTGGATATCTGGTTCGATGGCACCACGCAATGGGTATTGATGAAAGAGGTGAATGAGGTGAATATCAGCCATCCCACCGGTGAAGAGATCGAATCGGTCAGTCCCCTGGCACTGCTGCGTATCTACCGGAACGGTTATACCCTTATGCCCCCTGTCAACGTGACAGTTAACGGGAAAAAAGCACAGTTGATCAGGATGACGCCTACAGCCGCAAACAAAGAGTATAAGATGGTTGAAGCGGTTGTTGACCACAACAACTATAGATTGGTGGAGGTAAAGCTCACCCTGCAGAACGGGTCGAAACAGGTGGTTACTATCTCAGACTATAATGCAAACTACAATTACAGCGATACAGAGTTTCAATTCGATCAATCACGTCACCCGGACGCACTGATTGTTGACTTGCGATAAGCCGTTCATCCGGCATAACTCACTCCATATTTTCTATTTACCATGGATAGATATTGCAAATATCGGATACGGGAATGAAAGATTCTTTGTACCTTTGAAATAATTATTCAACCAAACCCCTTCTCTTGCAGATACCCTGACAGAGAAGGTCTAAAAAACTAAAAGGAATCTTATGAACGAGAAAATAAGATGCCTGATCATCGGATCAGGACCAGCCGGCTATACGGCTGCAATCTATGCATCGCGCGCCAACCTGGAACCGGTACTCTACGAGGGAATGGAACCGGGCGGACAGCTGACTACCACTACCGAAGTAGAAAATTTCCCCGGATATCCCGAGGGCATCACCGGCCCGGAGATGATGGAAGACCTGAAAAAACAAGCTACCCGTTTTGGTAGCGACGTCAGGTCAGGCAGAGCTACCGCTGTTGACTTCTCAGTGCGCCCCTTTAAGGTCACCATCGACAATGAGAAAGTGATCGAGGCAGATACGGTGATCATCTCTACAGGTGCTACCGCCAAGTACCTGGGACTGGATGATGAGAAGAAATATGCAGGCCAGGGTGTGTCGGCCTGCGCCACCTGTGATGGCTTCTTCTATCGCAAGAAAAAGGTGGCAGTCGTGGGTGGAGGCGATACAGCATGCGAGGAGGCAACCTACCTCTCGGGGCTGGCCGAGAAGGTTTACATGATCGTACGGAAACCCTACCTGCGTGCTTCACAGATCATGCAGGAGCGGGTGATGAACAACCCCAAGATCGAGATTCTCTTCGAACACAATGCCGTGGGTCTCTTCGGTGACAAGGGGGTGGAAGGAGTGCACCTGGTAAAACGACTGGGTGAGACTGATGAAGAGCGGTATGACATCGCTGTTGATGGCTTCTTCCTGGCTATCGGGCACAAACCCAACACTGAGATATTCAAGGAACAGCTGGAGCTTGATGAAGTGGGTTATATCAACACCGAGGCTCCCTACACCAAAACGAATGTAGAGGGTGTGTTTGCCTGTGGTGACGTGGCCGATCCCATCTACCGCCAGGCGGTCACCGCTGCCGGCACGGGCTGTCGTGCAGCGATGGATGCAGAACGATACCTTACCGAAAAAGGTCTCTGAGTCAACAAAAGAGAACCGTTCAATATGATCTTACTCCCTGTACTATTACAGGGAGTTTTTTTGTCGGTTATTGAGAGGTGAGGGAAAAAAATGTTACTTTTGTCCTGCACTCACATAACAATGCTGCTCATGAAGAAAACAGTCCTTTTGATTTATTTTTTCTTATCTCTCTTTCAATTACAGGCCCAGCTACCGGAAGGCACTTACCGCAACGGCAGCGACTCACTCTGTCTGGAGGATCAGCGTGCCATCTTCCATCTCACCGGTTTTGCCGGGCTCTCGGTAGCACAGGTGGGTGAAGGCGACTATGAGCAGGTGGGTGACTTCCTGATCATTCATACCGGCGAGTACTCGGGTAATAAATCATCATCCCGCCCATTGCCCGCTTCACGTGGTGACAGCTGTGTGGTGAAGGTGGTGGGCAGTAACCACTACCCCCTTCCCACTACCGTATTGGTGGAGTCCCGCAACAAATCGGGTAAACTCATTGTAGGAAAGGTGACGGATCAGGAGGGGAAGGTGATCTTTACGGAAACGGATAAAATCGCATCCCTCCACGTTTCAAGCATGGGTTTTAATGCTCATGCAATAGCCTTCGAACCGGGAAATGATTACCTGGTACAGCTGGCAGAAAATGAGGTGATAGAAAAGAGAAGTGTGCTCTTACGCTGTGAACTGGTTGATGAGGAGACCATCTCCCTTTTGATGTTGAGCGATGATTTCGATATTGGCAAGAACCGCGACAGGGAGCTGGAAAAGTTGCAGAAGAGAGCCCGTCGCAGCAACAGGCTCGACAAACGGTTGAAAAAAGAATACGTGCCTTACGAGAGGAAGTTTTAAAACGGAAGTGTCCTCAGGAGAGCAGTTTCCGAACCATCTCCGAGACTGCCCGCCCTTCTGCTTTTCCCGACAGTTGTTTGGTGGCGATGCCCATCACTTTACCCATCTCCTTCATGCTGGTGGCACCACACTTATCGATGATTGCACGGATTGCAGACTCAAGCTCTTCACCGGATAATTGAACGGGTAAAAACTCCTGTATGACCTTCATCTGTTCAATCTCAGGCCCGGCCAGATCAACCCGGTTTTGTGCAGTATATATCTCCGCACTATCTTTGCGTTGTTTCACCATTTTCTGTAAAATGGCTACTGTTGCTTCGTCAGACAGTTCTTGTGTCGCCCCCTTGGCAGTTTTGGCCTCCAGCAACTCTTTCTTGATCCCTCGCAATGCTTCCAGACGAATCCTGTCTTTGGCCAGCATCGCTTTTTTGATCTCTTCGGTTATCACTTCTAAAAATGCCATATGCTCTGTTTTATCTGAATCAATCTTATTCTTTATCAATCAAACAACGATCCTGTTGTCTGTGGTGTCTCTGTTTTAAAGATGCGCGGATTAAAGTCGGATTCACGCTTGAAAACAGGTGTCTTCTCCAGCGCTTCAAGCACCTTATCATCATCCAGCTCATCGATGGTAAGCACACAAGGTTCCAGCCTGTAGTTGACAGTAGTGAGCGATTTCAATCCGGTCTTACCGTAGTATTTCTCTATCAACTCTTTATCCTTTCGCTCCTGTTCGAGCTTGGCATCCCGCTCAATCTGACGCTGAATCTCCTCAGCTCGCGTACGTTCCTCGTGTTGCTCCTCAATGCCCGGCACATCGTTGATGGTAAATCCGGTGGCCAGCAGTGTCACCTTCACCTCCTGACCCAACTCCTGCTCGACAGCGGTACCCCAGATCACCTCTATCTCCCTGCTGAACTTCGACATGAAGTCGTGCATCGCGTTCATCTCCTCCATCATCAGCGGGTTCTCCTCACCAAAGGAGAGGTTGATCAGGATCTTCTTGGCACTGAACACGTCGTTATTGTTCAGCAGAGGGGAGTGCAATGCATTGCGGATGGCGTCGTTGATACGATCCTCACCGCTACCCAGGCCGCTGCTCATGATGGCCACACCCCCATCTTTCAGGGTGGTCTCCACATCAGCAAAGTCGAGGTTCACGTGACCATGCATGGTGATGATCTCGGCGATGCTGCGTGCGGCGGTAGCCAATGTATCATCAGCCTTGGCAAAAGCGTTGAGCATTGTCAGGTCGCTGTAGATATCCCGCAACCGTTCGTTGTTGATCACCAGTAGCGCATCCACGTTACGGGCAATCTCTTCCACCCCTTTGAGGGCCTGGACGATTTTACGGGGTCCTTCAAACATGAAGGGAATGGTGACGATCCCCACCGTGAGAATCCCCATCTCCTTGGCCACACGTGCCACCACCGGGGCCGCACCGGTACCTGTGCCCCCTCCCATACCGGCGGTGATGAAAACCATCTTGGTGCCGTCATTGAGCAGATCCTCGATCAGTGGCACACTCTCCTCGGCCGCTTTCCTGGCCACCTCCGGTTTGTTGCCGGCACCCAGACCACCGGTGGTGTGCTGACCCAGCTGCACCTTAATCTGTACAGGTGATTCCATCAATGCCTGGTTGTCGGTGTTGCAGAGGGCAAAAGAGACATCATGTATGCCTCCCTGGTACATATGGTTCACAGCATTTCCGCCACCGCCGCCCACGCCGATCACCTTGATGATGGCATCCGTACGGCTCACAATCTGAAAATCCAGTATCTCGTCATTCATTACACACAAATATTTCACGGTTATTCGTCATCTTCTGAGAAGATGTTGCCGAACATATCTTCCATTTTTGAGAGGAATCCGCCCTCCGATTTCTCAGCCTTTTCACTATTCACCTTCTTCACCTTTTCCTTCTTTCCTTTTTTCTCTTTCTCGGGCTTCGAACGCCATGGCCAGCTGGAAGAAGATACACGCTCCTCATCCTCCTCTTCGGCAATCTCCACCACTACCTGCTCACAATCATCCTTGGCTGAGAGGAGCATGCCCAACACGAGGGCATAAGAGGGGTCACCAGTCAGTTCCGGAGCGTTGTTGATCATTGTTTTACGGGCCGTCGCCTTACGCACCTCCATTTTAAGCTGTTGACCCAGGTAGAGATCGAGATTCTTGAGTTGAGAGGCACCACCGGTGATGACGACACCCGCACCCAGCTGTTCTTCATAGCCCGACAATGATATCTGTTCCCTGATGTTGGCGATTATCTCATCTAGGCGCATTCCTATCACCTTGTTCAACTCAGCCAGGTCAATATCGGGTTTGGAAGAAAAGGGAGAGGTGAAGAGTGGTCCCTCGTGTGTCTCCATGGCCTTGCCAAATTTGATCTTCAGTTGCTCCGCATCGTTTTCGGTGAAGTTGAGGGCACAGATATCCTTCGTGATACTCCGGCCTCCAAATGGAATCACCACCATGCGACGCAGGATTCCTTCTTTGTAAACCGAAAGTGTTGTGGTACCTGCACCAAAATCAATAAAAGCACAGCCCAGCTCCTTTTCCTCATCAGTGAGCGCAATTGCGGCAGAAGCGACAGGACCGACAACATAACCGGCAATCTCCAGCTCACTCTTTGCTTTGATGCTTTTCTCAATATTATGCATCAGATTTGGACGTCCCACGATCAGTTCGAAGCCTGCTTCAATCTGGCTTCCGGTGACACCAACCGGATTTCTCTCCGGTTTGTCGTCGATGTAATACTCCACATCCGCCACCTGGTAGTTACGTTTCATATCAGGCTGGTATTTCCGGGCAGCTTCGAGTAACTGGTTCACCACCTCATCGGTGACCATCCCGCCAGGCAGCTGTTTCATCTCGTTGTACTCCATGGTATGGATCGATTGGCCCGCCAGCGAGACATAGACCATCCCTACCTTGCGACCGGTACTGTTCTCCATCATCCTTACCAGTTTGTGAACATTGGCCCCTACCTGTTCGATGTTATAGACCATACCCCTTCGGATGGAGTTGCCTGAGTCGATGCTGCCACTGGTAATCACTGAGATGACGCCATTTTCATTTCTGCGTCCCATAACTCCCTTTATTCTGGAGGTACCCAGATCTATCACAGCCGTAAATCCTGATGAGGTCATATGATTGATGAACTTTTGTTTATATCTTTTTTAACAAACACTCTTCTGAACGCTTTTGTTTGCAGCTTCACATCATTTAATGGACACTATAGAGTTGGTGCACTGAGGAGCGGGAGGAAGAAATCACTATTTCCTGGTACAGACTACCTGGTTCTCATACTTCAGATTGATTTCCGAATAACGGTTCCATCCCAACACATTCAATCCCTGATCTACAAAACGAATAAACTTGGAAAGCTTAACCGGATAATCCTTCAGACTCCCCATCACAATGGAGAAATCACCAGCACGGGGTATCAACACCACATCATCGTTACTTCGCACCTCGATCTGTTCTATCCATGCATCCCAGTCAGCATTGCGTTGCAGGAACATGGCAAAATCATACAGCTCTTCACGGGCCATTGTCTCTGTTACGGCACCTGTGACCACCGGCACATACACGGTGAAAGCCGGTGTAACCGGCATGATACGCCGTTCCTGGTCGACATAATAGCTGCGTCCCTGACTGGTGATCACCCTGATCACCGGCTGACGCTGACGGATGGCAGCCACGATACCCCCTGCAGGTGTAGTGTAGACCTCAGCCGATTCTACCAACTGGTTGGTGAGGATGGTATCACGAATAGCCAGGGTATTGATATCACCGAACGATTTACCCACGGGATGGAGGTTGTGTCGCTTCACCAGCCTCTCAATGTCGCGAGTAAGCACAAACTGCACCCGGTTGCTGTCTGCGATCACCACCTCAAAGCTTTCACACAGCTTGTTACGTGACAGCTTCCTGAAATAGGCAGCCGAAAAGACCAGGTAACCGATGGTCATCAGTGCGACCACTATGAGCAGGAATTTCTTCAAGCGTTCAATTGGTTTGTTTTATAATACAAAGATACATCAAGATAGGCAAAGGCCTTGCAAATTAATGTTCATTAATCATTGTGCAGATAACGAGTCCGCAGCATCCTCTCTATCTCAGGCAGCAGACGGTCGATGTCGCCGGCCCCGAATGTTACCAGCACCTCCAGCTCGAGGGTCCGAAGGCAACTCACCAGCTCCTCCTTCCGGCACAACTGCTTTGCGGAAAGGGTGATATCTTTCAACAACATCTCTGAGGTAACCCCTTCAATGGGTTCCTCACGTGCCGGGTAGATATCGAGCAGGATCACTTCGTCGGAGAGTGACAGACTCTGCGCAAACTGTGCAGCAAAGTCGCGTGTGCGACTATAGAGATGTGGTTGAAAAACGACCGTCACCTTACGGGAGGGATAGAGTGCTTTGATTGATTCAATCGCCGCCGTCAGCTCCCTGGGGTGGTGGGCATAGTCATCAATGAAGACGATCCGGTCGCTCTTGATGTGGAAGTCGAAACGACGTCGGGCTCCTGCGAAGTTCATCATGCCACTGCGTATTTCATCGGGTGTCACACCGCATAGTTCTGCGGCGGCAATAGCTGCCACGCTGTTTTCAATATTGACCTTCACCGGCACACCCAGGTCTATATCGTGAATCACCTGTGTCGGCGAGACATAATCGAAACGGATCTCACCATTACCGATGCGTATGTTCTCTGCATGAAAATCACCTGCCTCTTCTGAGTAGCTCCACACGCTAACTCCCGGCTGGGTACGGGGAGTGACTGCTGTCCCTTTTTTCAGTATGAGATGTCCCCCGGGGCGAATCAGTGAAGTGAAATGTGCAAAGCTCTCGCGATAGGCATCTTCAGTGCCGTAGATATCCAGATGATCGGGATCAGCAGAAGTGATAATGGCGATATGGGGCCTGAGCCAGTGAAAAGAGCGGTCATACTCATCTGCCTCGGCAACCGTGACACGGCTTTTATCTGACAACAGTAAATTGTTGTTGTAGTTCTTCAGGATGCCACCGAGGAAGGCATTGCAGTCGACATGCGACTGGCGCAGGAGATGCGCGGTCATGCTCGACACGGTGGTCTTGCCATGGGTCCCTGCCACACAGATGGCATCACTGGCACGGGTGATCTCACCCAGCAGTTCCGCTCTTTTCATCATCCGGAAACCTCTCTCCCTAAAAAAGGTAAGCTCACCATGACTATGTGGCACTGCAGGTGTATAGACTACCAGTGTCCTCTCCTTATCAGTGAAGGAAACCGGGATCTCTTCAATCTCATCGTTGTAGTGCACAAAGGCACCCTCATCGTGGAGCTGTTCCGTGAGGGGTGACTCGGCACGGTCATACCCCCCCACCTGTTTCCCCTGTGCGAGAAAATAGCGGGCGAGGTTGCTCATGCCAATCCCACCAATCCCAACAAAATAGAAATTGTCGTACTTAAACGCACATTCATCGTACTGCTCCATTGTATGCCATCTATTATTACCGGTTCACAATCTTTGCTATCTCATCTACGATTCGTCTGGCAGAGTCATGCTGCGCCAGTGCTGCGATGTTATGTTTCAGTTCCTGCAGCCGGCGTTCGTCTCTCACTAAGCTAAGGGCTGTCATGAAAAGGGCTTCTGTTGCCAGCTGATCGGGTACCATCACGGCAGCACCCCTTTTCACCAGTGCTTCCGCATTCCTGGTCTGGTGGTCTTCTGCCACATTGGGGGAGGGAACCAATACCACCGCTTTCTGCAGGAGGCAGAACTCTGAAATCGATCCTGCACCGGCACGTGAGATCACCAGGTCGGCAACGGCATAGGCCAAATCCATGCGAGAGAGAAAAGCGAACAAATGCACGTGGGGCGCGATCACTCCCTCACGTTGCAGCTGCTGCATCTCGCCGAAGTAATACTTACCGCACTGCCATACCACCTGCACATCGTCACTCTCCGCCAACAGGCTGGTTGCAGCCACGACGCTCTCATTCAGGGTACGTGCTCCCAGGCTCCCACCCAACACCAGGATGGTCTTCTTTGCCGGATCAAGTCCAAAGAACCGGTATCCTTCATTTTGTTTCTCCTCTGTGATCACCAGATCCTGCCGGCATGGATTGCCGGTGAGCACAATCTTCTCCCGAGGGAAGAACTGCTCCATACCCTCATAGGCCACACAAATCACCGATGCTTTTTTAGCCAGCATCCTGTTGGTCACGCCGGCATAGGAGTTCTGCTCCTGCAACAGTGTGGGCACTCCAGCCGCTGCCGCTGCCTTCAGCACGGGACCACTGGCATAACCTCCTACCCCTACAGCTATCGCGGGTCGGAAATTCTTCACGATTTGCTTCGCCTGCCTCATGCTCATGAACAACTTCCAGGCTACAGGAACATTTTTCAGCAGGTTCTTTCTGTCAAAACCGGCTACCGGCAAGCCTATGATGCGGTAACCGGCAGCGGGAACCCGCTCCATCTCCATCCTGCCCAGAGCTCCTACAAAGAGAATCTCTGCTTCGGACCATCGCTCCCTGATAGCATTGGCAATAGAAATGGCGGGGAAGATATGTCCCCCGGTACCCCCACCACTGACGATAACCCTGAAAGCTTTTTGCCCATTGTTTTTGTTTGTCTGCATAACTATACTTTGTTCATGCCTGATGCACTTCGAAGATCACCTCTTCTTTTGGTTCTGCTGAATCGTTTTGATTGATCTCCGGCAGCTCATTGCTGCCGGCAGATACCTCCTGATCATGATCCACCTCTTCCCCGGGCCGGGCTTCGGGTTTCTTTTTCCCGATACCAAAACGATCGGCACTCAGGATAAGACCGAAATAGGCACAGGTGATCAATGTGGAGGTTCCACCACGGCTGATCAGTGGTAATGGCTGACCGGTTACCGGGATCAGGTTCACCGCCACCGCCATGTTGATGAATGCCTGAATCGACAGCATCATGGCGGAACCCAACACAAGGTACTTGGGGAAGAGTCTCTCCATCTTACGGGCAATCATGCCGGCCCTGATCAGTATAATCACATAGAGCAGCAACACGAACAACCCACCAATCAATCCCATCTCCTCGATGATGATGGCATAGATGAAATCGGAATAGGCCTGTGGCAGGAAATCACGTTCGGTGCTGTTACCGGGAAAGACACCCAACAGACTTCCGTTAGAGATGGCGATCTTGGCATGTGCCACCTGATAGTTCTCGTCGGTGATGGTGAAATATTCATCTTCTGATAACTCTTTCCCTGAGTCGAAATGTGCAATACGGTTCTGCCATGTACCAAGGCGACTCAGGGGACCGGAATCAGTCCAGCTCTCCGGGATCACATTGAGCAGCAACAGAAAGAGGAGGATGACTGCCACACCGGCGCCGGCCACCTTGAGCAGGCGTATCAACTTCACGTTGCCGATAAACATCAGCAGGAAACAAACACCGAAAAGAAGCACAGCCGTTGAGAGGTTATCCATCGCGATGATACCGGTTACCACCACCATCAGGCCGATCATCCATTTGAAGAGCAGGCCATCATTGCTTCCGTTCTGTCGGCTTAACAGAAAAGCGATGGTACCCATCAGAGAGATCTTGGCAATTTCGGATGGCTGGATGGTGAATCCCATAAAAGAGATCCAGCGCTCGGCACCGTTGACGCTGGTGCCGATAAAGGGAGTAAGGATCAGCAGGATAATTGCTCCCAGCAGCACGAAGATGAGTGAAGAGAAATAGCGATAAGGGATATTGTGGATCAACAGGATGACACCCACTCCGGCAATCAGGAACATGGCATGTCTTAATATCGGTCCCCATATGTTTTGCTGGCGGTATACAATGGTACTGGTGGCGCTAAATATTTCAACCAGTGAGATCACGCAAAGGGCAATAAAAACCGACCAGATCACCTTGTCACCCTTGAATATCTTTTGCCCAAAATCTCCCCAGGAGAATCTCTCTTCCGAAATATTCTCTTCGGTGTGAAGAAAAGGGTTATTCCTGTTGTCCATATTTTTTAGCTTTCAGCTGTCAGCACTCAGCCATCAGCTTTATTTTCTTATTGTTTTACAAACCACGAACTATTCACTTACAAACCTATCAACTTACCAACTTACCAACTTATAAACTTACTAACCTATCAACTTACCAACTTAATAACTTACTAACCTATCAACCTACCAACTCACCAACTTACCAACTTACTAACTTACTAACTTATCAACTATTAAACCCCGAACTATGAACTATGAACTATGAACTATTCAACCTACCAACTTTCTAACCTTGAAAACATTCACAGTTTTCTAACACATTCCCTGAACTGATCACCACGATCCTCGTAGTTTCTGAACAGGTCGAAACTGGCACAGCAGGGTGAGAGCAACACCGTATCCCCCTTCTGTGCGAGTTGGTAGGCAGCATCCACAGCCTCTTCCATAGAACCGGCATCGCGGATGGAATCCACCTTTCCATCAAAGAAGGCGTGTAGCTTACTGTTGTCGGCACCCAGGAAGATCAGTGCCCGTGCCTTGGTGCGAACCAGCTCTTCGATCTCCCGGTAGTCGTTTCCTTTATCCGTGCCGCCAAGAATCAATACAGTCCTTGTTCGCATGCTCTGCAAGGCGTACCAGCAAGAGTTGACATTGGTAGCCTTCGAGTCGTTGATATATTGCACACCTCGTACGGTGGCCACCTTCTCGAGGCGGTGTGGCACCCCCCGAAAATCGGCAAGCGAGTTGCGTAGCTGCTCATCGCTGATATCCATCAGCTTGGCCACGATACCCGATGCGAGTGAGTTGTAGACATTGTGCATTCCTTCCAGTGCCAATAATTCGAGCTCCATATCAAATTGATGTTCTTTTATGTTGATGACCATTTTCCCGTAATCGGTATATCCGGCTGTCGTCGTGGTGTGCTTCTCCCCGAAAGGATAGCAGGTGGCAGTCGGTTTCAGTTTCTCTATTTCGCGTGTGATGACAGGATCATCGATCCAGTAGATGAATGCGTCTTCCACCTTTTGGTTGCGGATGATCCGCATCTTAGCATCGACATAGTGTTGCAGCTGGTGATCGTAGCGATCGAGGTGATCGGGGGTGATGTTCAGCAGCACCGCGATATCAGCCTTGAAGTCATAGACACCCTCCAGCTGGAAGCTACTCAGCTCCAACACGTAGTATTCGTACTTCTCTTCGGCCACCTGCCGGGCGAAACTCTTACCGATGTTACCTGCCAGTCCCACCTTGAGGCCTGCTGATTTGAGGATATGCCAGATCAGGGTGCTGGTGGTTGTCTTACCGTTACTGCCGGTAATGCAGATCATCCTTGCGTGGGTGTACCTACCGGCAAATTCGATCTCAGAGATCACCCGTATGCCTCTGTCAAGCACTTTTTGCATCAGAGGTGTGGTGTCGGGGATGCCGGGGCTCTTGACGATCTCATCGGCAAGCAGCACCTGCTCTTCGGTATGGCCTCCCTCTTCAAAATCGATCTGATAGCGGAGCAGTGTCTCACGATGGTCTGCCCTGAGGTTACCGCTATCGGACAGGAATACCTCCAGTCCTTTCTGTTGTGCCAGGATAGCCGTTCCTACGCCGCTCTCACCGCCACCCAGTATCACCAATCGTTTACCATTCATCACCTGCTACTCTTTGCTTGTTGTATACTGTTCATTATCTCATCTTCAGTGTGGCCAACGCCAGCACGGCCAGAATCATCCCTACCAGCCAGAAACGGCTCACGATCTTGGGTTCTGCCAGCGGGACAAAAGGACGTTGGAAATAGGCATCGATGCTGCCATCTCCCGGTTTTTGATAATGGTGGTGCAGGGGGGTCATCTTGAAGATGCGTCTGCCTGCTCCATATTTCTTCCTGGTATATTTGAAGTAGGTGACCTGTGCGATCACCGAGAGTGCTTCCACGAAGAACACACCACAGAGGATGGGCAGCAGCAGTTCCTTATGGATCAGTACGGCAAAGACGCCGATGATCCCTCCCAGGGTAAGACTGCCGGTATCGCCCATGAATACCTGGGCGGGATAGGCATTGTACCAGAGGAAGCCGATGCATGCCCCCACGAAAGCGGAAGCGAACACCATCAGTTCGTCACTCCCGGGGATATGCATGATGTTGAGGTAGGAGGCAAAGTCGACACGCCCCGACACATAAGCCAGAATACCGAGGGCTACACCTATGATAGCCGATGTACCGGAGGTAAGCCCGTCAAGCCCGTCGGTCAGGTTGGCACTGTTGGAGACGGCGGTAACGATCAGGATCACCATCAGGATGAAGATCACCCAGACGGCCTCATCGGCATAGTCACCCATCCAACCCACCAGCCAGCGGTAGTCGAAGTTGTTGTTCTTCATGAAGGGGATGGTGGTACTGGTGGTCTTGACATCTTCGGTCTGGTAAGTCACTTCTTCGATCACGTTGTTCACCCGCACCTCCATGTTCTCCCTCACCACTGCATCGGGACTGAAATAGAGGGTGAGACCCACGATCAGCCCCAGTCCTATCTGTGCGACAATCTTGAACTTGCCCTTCAACCCCTCCTTGTCCTTCTTGAACACCTTGATGTAATCATCTGCGAAGCCCAGCAGACCGAGCCAGATAGTGCTCACCAGCATCAGGATGATGTAGATGTTCTCCAGCTTACCGAAGAGCAGTGTGGAAACCAGGATAGAGAGAATGATGATCACCCCTCCCATGGTAGGGGTGCCCCGTTTGCTGTACTGTCCCTCCAGGTCAAGGTTACGGATGGTCTCGCCGATCTGTTTCTGTTGCAGCTTGTCGATGATTCTCTTCCCCACGAAGATGCCAATGAGCAGGGAGAAGATAACGGCCATGGCCGAGCGGAACATCACATACTGAAACATGCCCGCGCCGGGGAAGTTAAGTGTGTCGAGATAGTCGAAAAGATAGTAAAGCATACGAATCTGTTTGAATTGTTACGGGTTATGGTGCGAAGAGAAAATCATCTCCACCTCCTCCCTGTCGTCGAAGTGATATTTGACTCCCTTAATCTCCTGGTAGTCCTCATGTCCTTTACCGGCAATGAGGATCACATCTCCCTGCTGAGCCAGCGCACAAGCGGTTTTGATTGCTTCGCGCCGGTCCACGATAGTGAGTGCAGCTTGTTGCTGTTCCCTGTCAAGACCCTCCACCATGTCGCGCAGAATATCTTCCGGCTCCTCAAAACGGGGGTTATCGGAAGTAAGCAGCACCTTATCGCTTCTTTCAGCCGCCTCGCGCGCCATGATGGGACGTTTGGTACGGTCGCGGTTTCCGCCGCAACCCACCACGGTGATGATCTGACCCCGTTTACCGAGCACCTCATGAATTGCCCTCAACACGTTGCTCAGGGCATCAGGTGTATGGGCATAATCGACGATAGCGGTGTAACCCTTCGGTGAGCGGATGGTCTGAAATCGGCCGGCAACCGGTTGCAGGAGGGAGAGCTCACGCAACACCTCCTCCTCATTCAATCCAAGCAGGAGAGAAGCACCATACACAGCCAGCAGGTTGTATACGTTGAAGACACCCACGAACTGAACCACCAGCTCCTTGCCGTTGATCGCAATATCGGTCCCATCGAAATGTTTCTCAAAGATACGTGCCTTAAAGTCGGCCATGCCCATCACTGAGTAACTCTTTTTCGTAGCATGTGTATTCTGTAGCATTACCGTACCGTTCCTGTCGTCCAGGTTGGTCAGTGCAAAGGCATCCTCCGGCAGATTATCGAAGAAGAGCTTCTTCACATTGCGATACTCCAGCATATTCTTATGATAATCAAGATGATCCTGGGTGAGATTGGTGAAGATTCCACCGGCAAAATGAAGGGCATCAATCCTCTTCTGATGAATGGCGTGCGAGCTCACCTCCATGAAGGCGTACCCACAGCCAGCGTCTACCATCTGTCGCAGGAGTGCGTTCAGGGTAAGCGGATCGGGTGTGGTGTGGGTAGTTGGATACTTTTCACCATCCACATAATTGGCAACGGTCGAAATAAGTCCTGCGGCATGTCCCTGGTTGCGGAAAAGCTGCCAGAGAAGGGTAGCGATCGTGGTCTTACCATTGGTACCGGTCACACCTACCAGCTTAAGATGACGTGAAGGGTTCCCATACCAGGCATTCGCAATCTGCGCCAGAGCCACGGCACTGTTCTTCACCTGCAGATAGGTCACCCGTGAGAAATATTCTTCGATCATCGGCTTGTCATATACCACTACAGCAGCCCCCTGCTCGATCGCCTTCCCTATATAGGAGTGACCGTCGGTACAGATTCCTTCTACTGCAATGAAGAGTGCTCCCGGCACCACATGGCGCGAGTCGGAAGTAACTGCGGTAATCTCTGCAGCATCGTTACCGCGAAGGGAAACGATCTTGCATGATTCGATCAGCGTGGCGAGTCTCATATCATTCGTTTATTTTAATGTGATTGCGATTGTCACCCCTTTCACCAGTCTACTGCCGGGAGAAATCGATTGCGATACCACCCTTCCGGCACCGTCCAGATGCACCCTTAACCCTGCTTCCTCGAGCAGGTACAAGGCATCACGGGCTCCCATCCCCCGCACATCAGGTACCAGCGAGCCATTCAACGCCAGTGGCTGCGGCATGTAAACTGCGCTGTCAGCTTTCACCTTCACCCATTCAGTCGGTTCTTCCGTCTCTCCGGCTGGCAGACCGAGGATGGTGAGCATCTTGCGATTGTGTGACCAATTGCCATTCTTTAGTGGCGGCTCCTTGCGCAGCAGTGAGTCCACAGGACAATCCTTCACGGTGAGCTGCACCTTACGGATGTATGTCTGTTCAGCGATCTGCTTAAACACCATACCGGCCATTCCGCCTCCCGAGGGGACACCCTTGGGTTTACGGATTCCAACAAAGATGGTATACATCGGCTCATCGGCAGGGAAGTAACCACAGAAGGAGACGTAATAACCGCCATAACTGCCGCCGGAAGCGATTTGCGCTGTTCCGGTCTTACCAGCCACGGGGAAATAATCGGAGGCAACCACCTTCGCCGTTCCGTTCTCGATCACACCCACCAACATCTCATGAACCTGCTTCAGTGTGTTCTCCTTGCATATCTTCGGATTTACCACCTCTGCTTCCATCCGCTGAATCACCTTCCCATCCTTAATGAACTCTTTCGCGATATAGGGTTTGATCATCTTGCCATCGTTGGCAATGGCATTGTAGAACATCAACATGTAGATGGGTGGTATTTGTGTCTCATAGCCGAATGACATCCAGGGCAGCGTCGTTTTGGACCAGTAATTCTGCTTATCATCGGGAAAACGGATGGAGGAGGTACCTTCAATACCTCTCAGTGGCACATCCCACTGCAGCTGCTTGCGGAGACCAATACGGTCGATGCCCTCCACGAACTTCCCCGGGTTCTCCTCATAGCCTTTCAGTGCAATCTTGCTCATCACCACATTTGAAGAGATAGCGATCCCTTCGGCTACAGTGAGATAGCCGCGGTCCTGCCCACGCCGCCAGTAGTGGTCGCGCACCCATCGACGGTTATATTGAAACAACCCGTTTCCCACATGGAACGAATCGGTAGGGGTGATCACCCCATCGTCGAGTGCCACCATGGCAGTCACCGTTTTAAAGGTGGATCCCGGCTCATTCATATAGGAGAAAGCATTGGGATTCCCCTCAGCGTAGTCACCGTTACTCATGCGGTCCAGGTTGGCAATACCCCTTATCTCACCGCTTCTGACATCCATGATGATGGCGGTACCCGACTCAGCTTCTGTCTCAATCAGCTTCTCCCTGAGCGCACGCTCAGTGATATCCTGTATCTCGGCATCGAGGGTGGTGACGATATCCCATCCTGCCTGGGCCGGTTTCTCCACCACATCCATCCACTTACCCTGAATCTTCTGGCGGAACTTCACACCGGGTATGCCTCGCAAGAGCGAATCATACTTCAGCTCAAGGCCACTGGCACCCCCCTTGTCGAGGTCCTTATATACATTGCCTACCGTGCGGGTAGCCAGGTTGCCAAAGGGCTTCTTACGTGCATTCCGCTCCTCGGCAATCAGTCCGCTACGGTTGGAGCGCTGATTCCAGAAGGGATAGGTACGTATCTCCTTGAGATCGACATAAGAGATGTCGCGCCGCAATATCTTCACATAGCGTGAGCGGATGGGCACACGTTTGTCAATGCCCCGTGCCTGGTTCTCCCGTATCTGCCGCTGCTCCTCCTCCCTCATCTTCCATCCGTTCAGGATCAGGCTCTTATACTGTGATGCAGTACGGTCGGGGTACTTCTTCGCAAGGGCAATCGAGAGATCACCCACATGCTTGTAAAGAGAATCCTTCACCATTCCATCCGCCCAAAAATCCATATAGATACTGTAAAGCGGCTCGGTAGTCGCCAGCAGTCTGGCGTCATGGGTATAGATGCTGCCTCTCTCGGGCAGGATCACCCGGTCACGAATGACCGTCTCCTTCTCCCCCACTTCGCGCCATCTCTTTCCTTCGGAGCTGAAGGCCAGTTTTCCTGCAGTGACGATAATCATAAAAGCGAAGAGCATCAAAAAGAAGACGATCAGGCCATAGCGTCCCATCACCCCTTTCTTCTTTCTTCTCTCTTGCTCATTCTTTTCTTTCATCATCTAAAATTGACTATTTGCCGATATGATACACCGGCTCGTTGGTCACTTTCAACTCCAGGCCTGCCTCCTCCACACGACGTTCAATCTCACCCTGTCGGCTGGCCTCAGTTAGAGATGAAGAGATGGTGAGCGATTCGTAACGGGCATCTTTCAGCACCCGCTCGAGACGCTCAATCTCCGACATCTTCTGCAAAACGGTATAGCGGTGGCTGATAAAAAGGAACATGATCAGCACGATAACAAGGATAAACCGCATGTTCCGGAGGAAGAAATTCTCAGTGAGAACACTTCCTCCAAAAACATGGACAAACGATTTGCGTATGTTATCGAACTTCAGTTTCATTGTTTAGCAATCAGCTTTCAGCTATTTAAAATCTCTTTCAACCTGCTATTTATCAATTATCTCATTGCTTATCGCTTCTTGGCGATCCGCAGCTTCGCACTCCTGGAGCGGGGGTTGACTCGCTGTTCCTCCTCTGAGGGGACGATCACCTTGCGGTTCACCAGCTCGAAGGGAGTCTCCACGTTGCCGTAAAAATCCTTTATCACCTCTCCCTCGAAGTTGCCACTGCGGAAGAAATTCTTTACCAGACGATCCTCCAGTGAGTGGTAAGAGATCACACTGATGCGCCCCCCCGGCTTCAGCATCTCAAGAGATCGCAACAACATCTCACGGAGGGCATCCATCTCGCCGTTCACCTCAATGCGCAATGCCTGAAACGCCTGTGCCAGCACCTTCTTCTCTTTATCTCTTCCGGTGAACGGCTGCAGGATATCGAGAAGCTGACCGGTGGTAATAATCCGCCTGGTTGCTCTGTATGCTGCTATCGCAGAAGCAATGGCACGGGCACTCCTCAGCTCACCAAAGTGGTAGAAAATATCGGCCAGTTGTTCTGCCGTATAGTTGTTCAGAATATCGGCGGCACTCATTCCGGCCATGCGATTCATACGCATGTCGAGATCCCCTTGAAAGCGAAACGAGAAACCGCGAGACGAATCATCAAAATGATGCGATGAAACGCCCAGATCAGCCATCACCCCATCCACCTCATCGATACCATAGTACCGGAGGAAATTCTTCAGATATCGGAAGTTGCTTCTCACCAGCATGAAACGAGGATCGTCGAAGGCATTCTTCACCGCATCCTCATCCTGGTCGAAGGCGATTAGACGACCTTCGGGTCCCAAACGCTTCAACATCTCACGCGAATGCCCACCCCCACCGAAGGTAACATCCAGATAGATCCCCGAGGGAGCGATCTGCAACCCTTCCACGCTTTCGACAAGCAACGCCGGTATATGATATGCTTCCGCTTCAGACATATTCAACATCCTCTCTGTGATGATTGCCACTTAATAAAAAAAAGTCCTATTATCCACAGGGGAAGAGTACACCCTGCCATTCTCAAGAAACCCCTCTCAGGGATTACCCTCCATCAACTGCTGCAATTGCGACGCAAACTCTTCCGGCTCTACCAGTGGTTTATCGAGTTTTTCTTTCGCCCAGAGCTCGATGGTCTCATCTACCCCGAGAAATCGCACATCCGCCTCGATAGAGACCATCCTCAGGTAACGTTTCGGTATCAACACCCGACCGTTTGCATCCAATTCAAGTCTCTCGGCATCCAGCACAAACTGGCGAAATACCTGCTGCTGATCACGGTTCCATTTGTTGAGCCTGCTGCGGAGCAACTCCACCTCTTTCTCCCACACACTGCCGGGATAGAGGACCAGGCAATCCTGGAAAATATCTTTTCTTAGCACCAGAAACTCTTCTCCCTCGCCTTGCAAACGCTTGCGAAAGATTGCCGGAACAAAGATCCGCCCCTTTGCATCGGCTCTGGCTTCGATATTTCCAAGAAACTGAATCATTACCCGGTCAATTTCAAACGAATAGAGTTATTTTTGCTGTAAAAGTACAAAATTATCCACTTCTCCCCACATTTCACCCCAATATTTTGCAAAAAAGTTATCAACACCCACACAGACAATCGTTTTTTTCTGATTGATTGCGTTTTATGTCATATCCAACAGCTGTTCACAGGGGAGATGGATAGGGGTAACAAAGATTTTTCAGGGATACAGTATATTGCTTTCTCATATTTTTGTACATTTGCGACAAATTAGTAAGCAGAGTAAAATGCAATGAACCAAAACAGTGCATTCAGGATTGATCTTGATAAGGTTTTGCGTGGCAAAGCTCCCAGACATTACAAGAAAATCCCCCGTTTCTTGATCCGTTATCTCAAACGTATTGTCCACCAGGAGGACATAAATGGCATTCTTGAACGCAACCACGATCTGGAGGGTGTTCCTTTTATGCATGCGTTAGTGGAAAAGGAATTCAATCTGACACTGAAGCTGGAAGGAGAGGAGAACATCCCGTCAGAAGGCCGGCTCCTGTTTGCCTCCAACCATCCACTGGGTGGTTTGGACGGGATCTGCCTCTCTTCGGTGGTTGGCGAAAAGTTCAACGGAAAGATCAAGTATCTGGTCAATGACATCCTCTATTATATTGATCCGTTGAAACCCATTTTCGTGCCGATAAACAAATATGGTGCACAGGCAAAAAATTCCGCAAAAGCGATCAATGAAGCATACGCTTCTGACGACCAGGTGATCACCTTCCCCGCGGGGCTTTGTTCACGTAAAGTTGGAGGTAAGATCAGAGACCTGGAGTGGATGAAGAACTTCATCATCAAAGCGGTGGAATTTCAGCGGGACGTGATCCCGGTTCACTTCGAGGGCAGCAACTCCCGATTCTTCTACAACCTGGCCAATCTGCGGAAAGCCTCCGGCATCAAATTCAATTTTGAATTGATCTATCTACCGGATGAGATGTACAAGAATAGCAACCAAACCTTCACCATCACCTTTGGTAAGCCTATACCCTGGCAAACTTTCGATAAAAGCAAGACAGCAGCCGAGTGGGCAGAGACCGTAAAAGAGGTGGTCTATTCTCTTAGGAGACCCCATTCATAAACAAGACATTCACTATGGAAAAGATTATTGATCCGGTAAGCAAGGAACTGATCAAAAGTGAGCTGACCGTCCAAAAAAGGGTGAGAACGACCCACAAGGCGAACAACGAGATTTACGTCTTCACCGCCCACGACTCGCCCAACCTGATGCGGGAGGTAGGGCGTCTGCGTGAGATCGCATTCCGCCATTACGGTGGTGGTACCGGACTGGAGGCCGATATCGACAAGTATGACACGATGGAAGTACCCTACCGCCAACTGATCGTCTGGGATCCGGAAAACGAGGAGATACTGGGTGGCTACCGTTTCATCTACGGATCAGACGTGGAGTATGATGAAGAGGGCAAACCGATGCTGGCCACTGCCCATCTCTACAATTTCTCACAACAATTCATCGATGAATTTCTGCCCACCACCGTGGAACTGGGTCGCTCGTTCGTATCACTCGAATATCAATCCACTCTGCTCGGTAGAAAAGGGATATTCGCGCTTGACAATCTATGGGATGGTTTAGGGGCACTCACCGTCATTGACCCCGAGATTGAGTATTTCTTCGGCAAAGTGACCATGTACGGAACCTACAATAAGGATGCACGCAACATGATCCTCTTTTTCCTCAACAAGCATTTCCCTGACACGCTCAAGCTGGTAACCCCAATTGAACCTCTGGTTACCGGAACCAACATTGAGAAGATGCAACAGCTGTTTCACGGCAAAAGCTTCAAGGAGGATTACAAAATCCTCAACAAGGAGGTACGGGCACTGGGTTACAACATTCCTCCGCTGATCAATGCCTACATGGGTCTCTCACCCACCATGCGCTTCTTTGGCACTGCCATCAACGACGAGTTTGGAGAAGTGGAGGAGTCAGGCATCCTCATCCGGATCGATCAGATCCTGGAAGAGAAGAGGGCACGACATATGGACACCTATATGAAGAGCAAGCCCAGCAAACGTTTTCTGATCCGCCTCAAACGAATGATCACCTCTAAGACAACCAGCAGAAAAGTTACCATACCAAAAACCAAAACTGCCAAAGGGAACGCCGTCACTGACTTATCAAAAAGAAAGGATTAACCCGATTTAGCCCTACGCTTTTAACACACAATAAGAGAATATTATCAATTATTTACCGCTATCCCCCCGGCAGGTAACTAATTGATAATATTTTTTTTATGCCCGGGGAAATGCAATCGATTGCACAGACATTCGAAGTTAATTGCGTCATTTTCGGTATCATATACTCAGAGAAGAGATAACTTTGTTATGTAAATACAGGAGATCAACAGATGAAAAATTAACCATTCGTCTGCTCGTTTTGTGATTTGTATTGAGAATGAAGAGAGTATTAATCAGTTAATCTTATAACGTTAACAACATGTATCTAAAATTCAAAAAAAGTAGGAAAGCATTCCTGATGACAGTGTTGTCAAGTATGCTAATGATTTTATCGGTTAGCGCTCAAACGGGCTCTACGATAAATGTGCGAGGGACTGTAAAAGATGTTACGGGTGAACCGGTTATCGGTGCCAGTATCCTTTTACAAGGAACAACTTCGGGTGTGGTAACGGATTACGATGGTAATTTTTCCATCCAGGCTCCGGGTAACGGAACACTCGTAATCTCTTATGTGGGTTATATTACCCAAACAATAGCCATTCAAAACAGAAGCAGCCTCGAAGTTATCCTGCAAGAAGACATGGAATTGCTGGAGGAAGTTGTGGTAATCGGTTATGCAACGGGTAGTACACGTACCATATCCGGTGCAGTCGAAAAGGTTGGAAGAGAAGACATGAATGCCGGGGTTGTCGTGAATCCTCTGGATGCACTTAAAGGAAAAGTAGCCGGAGTAAATATTCAGAAGACCGGCGGTGACCCAACAGCAGGAAGTGCCATCAGAATTCGCGGTACCACTTCATTGTCAGGTGGTAACGACCCCCTTGTTGTAATTGATGGTGTATTTGGCGACCTGGCATTATTGAATGCCATTTCTCCATCCGACATAGAAAGTTTCACCATCTTAAAAGACGCTTCGGAAACAGCCCAGTACGGATCAAGAGGAGCCAGCGGTGTGATTGTTGTTACCACACAAAAAGGAAAAGCCGGAACAAATTCCATCAATTATGACGGGACTTTCGGCGTTGAAGATGTTTACAAAACCATCAACATGTTGAACGCCGACGGTTACAGAGCCGCCGTGGAGTCGATGGGATATGCCAATGCATTGGACAAGGGCGCCAACACCAACTTTATGCAAGAAATGCTCCAAACCGGGCACACACAAAATCACCGCATTTCATTTGGTGGTGGAACAGCTGAAACCAATTTCAGAGCATCCTTGGGTGTCATTGACCAAAAAGGGATAATTAAAAACAACTCAATGAGGAACTACACTGCTAAAATTGACGGCAGTCAGCGTTTCTTCGATAGCAAGCTTAAACTTGACATGGGCATGTTTGGTTCAAAAAGAGAAAGCAGATACGTCAACGACTACCAGAAGACATTTTACTCTGCCGCATCTTTCAACCCCACTTTTCCCAATACCCAAAACGATGATGGCACTTGGCCGGAAGATCCAAATGCAAACGAAGTGGACAACCCACTTGGCCGTTTAACAATCAGCGACAGGGAAGACAACGCCTATTTGTCAACAAACGGAAGGTTAACATGGACCATCAACGACAACCTGAATTTCAGCGCATTCGGGTCTTATACATACAATGAAAAAGAGAACATGAACTACATTCCTACCAACATTAAACAAGGGGTAAGAGAAGGCAGAGGCAAAGCCTATAGAGGAATGAATAAGAGTAATATTCTGATGGGCAACATAAGCCTAAACTACAAGAAAATGTTCCAAAACAGCCGTTTAGACGCATTAGCATTGGTTGAAGGGCAAAACTACAATTACACCGGATTCGGAGCAAACGCACGTGGATTTGACACTAACTTTTTCGGTTATGACAACCTGGCTGCCGGTGCTGTCGTAAAGTACGGTGATGTTAGTTCATACAAAAACGGATACAGTTTGAACTCATTTCTAGGTCGAGTGAACTACATGTACGCTAACCGCTACATCGCAACAGTAAATATGCGTTTCGACGGTTCTTCGAAATTAGGAGAAAACAACAAATGGGGATTTTTCCCATCAGCGTCTCTGGCGTGGGTAATGAGCGAGGAATCTTTCCTTAAAGAGATCGACGAAATTAACGAAATCAAATGGAGGGTTGGATACGGACGAACCGGTAACCAGGATGCCATCAGTGCCTACAATTCCCTCTTGCTGATGGGGCCTCAAGGATTGACCAGCGTGAATGGTGTACCCACAGTGACCTACGGATATAACAGAAATGCGAATCCCGATTTAAGGTGGGAAACCAAAGACATGTTTGACGTGGGTATGGACGCGTCCTTCTTTGACCGGAAACTAACAGCCACCATCGATTATTATTACTCCAGGACAAAAGATTTGCTGTACAACTATGATGTTCCGGTACCTCCCTTTGTGCATCCTCAGTTACTGGCTAACCTGGGCGAAATGGAAAACAGTGGTTTGGAAGTTTCACTAGGTATTACACCACTCAGAACGGAGGACATGGAGTTGACTTTATCGGGGAACATGGCATTCCAGAAAAATAAGCTCTTATCGTTAAGCGGAACCTACATGGGACAAGAACTTAACGCTGCAGAGTACATGCAATTGGCAAGAATCAACGGAGCCGGCTTCCAGGGTGGCAACACATATGTAACCTACCAGGTTGTAGGACAACCGCTGGGCGTATTTTACCTGCCGAAATCAAACGGAATCATCAACGATGGATTAGGAAGCTATAGCTATAACATTCTGAACCTCGATGAAGATCCGGCTATTAATTTGAATAACGGAGCCGACAGGTATTTTGCCGGCCAGGCCATGCCGAAAGTGATCATGGGAAGCAACATCAGTTTCCGTTACAAGGCATTCGACATTCAAACACAAATGAATGGGGCCTTCGGACATAAAATTTACAACGGAACATCGTTATCCTACATGAATATGAATGTATTCCCGACATACAATGTTTTGCCCAATGCTCCCACGAAAAAAATCTTCGACAGCACAGTTACCGACTACTGGTTGGAAAAAGGGGATTACCTCCACATTGCTTATGTAACATTGGGTTACAACTTTAATGTGGAAAAAATGAATAATTGGGCAAATTCAATTCGCCTGACAGCATCGGTGAACAACTTACACACATTTACAAACTACTCCGGTTTATCACCAATGATAAACAGTACCACCGTGAATGGAGAATTAGGGCTTGACGACAAAAGATTCTATCCGCTCTCCCGCACCTATTCACTTGGTTTAAGTATTAACTTTTAATTGAGGTGAAATTATGAAAAATAAAATAATATACAGTTTATTACTCTCGTTTGCATTTGTTCTTTTCAGCTGCAGCCTGGATGAGAACCCGGCAGATCAAATGCCCGAGAGCGAAGCGTTTAAAAGCCCTGTGCTTATTTATCTGAACACCGTAGCCAGCCTATATACCGAGATCGGCGGAGACGGAGGAAGCCAGGGTCTGGCTGGACCAGACAGGGGAATCTACGACCTCAACACTTTAACAGCCGATGAAGCACTTCTGCCCACGCGTGGTGGAGACTGGTTCGATGGTGGTTTGTGGCAGGATATCTTCTCACATAACTGGAAGACCGATAACTCACTGGTAAAAGGAAGCTGGGACTATCTATACCGGGTGATTGGGAAAACCAACCAATCCATCGATAAGTTAAACGCATTGGTGGAGGAAGATCCCGAAAACAGCTTTCTTCCCGTTTATCTGGCTGAAGTAAAAGCTATCAGAGCCATGTATTACTATTACTTGATGGATCTCTATGCACGAGTTCCCATCGTTGAAACAGCCACCGTACAGATAGCCGACGTAAGACAGTCGAGCCGGTCAGAAGTGTTTGAATTTGTAAAAAAAGAGCTGGAAGAGTCAATTCCTTTTCTCTCAACAGCCAACAGTACAAAACTGGGTGAATATTACGGAAGAATGACGCAGCCGGTAGCTCTGTTTCTGATGGCGAAACTGGCATTGAACGCCCAGGTTTACGCCGACGATGACTGGACAGACAACAACGGAATTCCAAACGGATCGGCCACATTCACCATTGATGGCACCAGCAAGTCACCCTGGGAAGCCACCATTGCCTATTGCGATGCTATTACTCAGTTGGGTTACGAACTGGAATCTAAATTCGAGAACAATTTCAGCGTAACCAACGAGAGTTCGAAAGAGAATATCTTCGTCATCCCAATGGATCCGGTACTCTATAAAGCCCGCAACATGTATCTTGTTCGTTCTAGGCACTATGCGCACGCTAAAGCCTATTCACAGGATGGATGGAACGGAGCCTCGGCAACCAAGGAAGCTTTGGCTGTCTTTAGAAAAGATGCAGTTGATCCACGTATGGAGAAAACTTATTTTCTGGGGAAGGTCTATGGACCCGACGGCAATCCTGTGATGGATGGTGACAACGAGTTGGAGTACAAACCAGATGCCATTGCCCTCGATGTTTCAGGAAGCACCAACGAGAAAACAGCCGGTGCCCGGTTGGCCAAATATGAATTTGACCTGACAGCCCAAGCAGGTGGTCAGCTCGTCCATAACGACTGGGTATTGTTTCGCTATGCGGATGTGTTGCTGATGAAATCCGAGGCGTTGGTAAGAGCCGGACAGAACGGCGATGCCGAGTTGCAGCAAGTAAGAGCAAGAGCTGGCGCCGGAGCAAGGCCGGCTACTCTTAACAACCTGTTAGATGAAAGATTGCTGGAATTCGCGTGGGAAGGGATGAGGCGTCAGGACCTGATCCGTTTTGGCAAATACCACTTGCCAATATCAGACAGGCCTGTGTCATCTCCGTACAGAACTGTATTTCCTATCCCGGTGGATGTTCTTTCGTTGAATTCTAACCTTACTCAGAACCCCGGATATACCAATTAATAAAACCTTACAATAATGAAACATTTATATAAATATCTATTGTTCTTGCTACTGCCATTTTTTGTAAATTGCAGTGACAATGAAAACTGGACGATTGTTGAAGACATTCAGCAGGGTACCTATATCACCGGAACTGCCACCATCTACAGTAACGAAGCACCTGCTTCGGCCATGAAGATTATTCCGCTGGATGGTGATGTGACAGAACTGCCCGAACTCGTGGGGATCTATACTTGGTTGAAGGCTGATGGTGAGTTTACCATCTCCATTGCAACAGACCTAAACCTGGTATCTTCTTATGGAAAAGGTTCAGCTGTGAGAGAAGCGGACAATATCAATGTTTATGAACTGGTGCAGGATGGTCCTGCATTCACGGTGAATACCGAAGGGTTCTACTTTATTATAGTAAACACTGCACTAAAGGAAATAAATATTCTTCCCATCGCCTATGGTGCAATTGGAGCTGCCACCCCACAGGGTTGGGATGGTGAAACAACTTTCGAGGAGGTATCCTATGATAACAAGCTGACAGTAACCTGGAAGGGGAACATCAACATGACCCCCGGCGGATACAAATTCAGATATAACGGAGATTGGGGCAACACTGTAAACACCTCCGATGGAACTGCTAAAATATTTACCGACCTTGGAAATTTCGGAAACGATCAAGCACCGCTAATCGAAAATGCAATGAGCCAGGTAAGGCCCGGAGGCTCCGACTTCACCACTGAAGTAGGTGGTGAGTTTGAATTCACCATCCAGTACGACTTAAGGAGCCGTGCTTACAATGCCACCTTTAACATCATCGGTGAAGCTGTCGTCCCGCCGGAATACCCGGAAAAAATGTATCTTGTGGGCGATGCTACCTCGTACGGATGGGATACTCCCGGCACCAAGGCAGCAGCAGAAATGCACAAAGTGGCAGGGGGAAATGAGGGTTTATACTGGAAGGTTCTCTCCCTTGAAACGGGAAAAGGATTCAAGCTATCCAATGCCGACTGGGGAAATACCAATCTGGGATTTGGGGAAATCACTTCTTTCGATTCAAATGGGATTGCAATAACCGAAAACGGTGGCAACATGTCGGTCGCAGAGACGGGTATATACACTATAGTACTTGATTTACGTAACGATGAAAAGAAATTGTCCGTTGTCCCAGTGAAAGTATACGGCATGGGTGACACCTTTGGTGACTGGGACAAAGATAAAGCATCCAACTTGTTTACAGTCAATCTAGAGACCCGCACCGTTGTTTCGCCCCCGACAACAACAAACGGCAATTTGCGTATGTACGTATCCCATCCTTGGATTCCCGATTGGTGGCAGGCAGAATTCAATGTCTATGGAACAACTATCGAATACAGAAATGATGGCGGCGATCAAGCTGCAGTTGAAGTTACAGCCGGTCAAGTGGCCACGTTGCATTTTGACGACAATACAGGGTCAATTAATTAAAAACAAATAATTACCAGAAAGTCTGAGGCTATCTTGATGAGAGCTTCAGACTTTTTTGTCTACTTCGTACGATGAAAAAAATTATTATTCCATTTCTTACTTTTTTTTCAACACTAGCCCTTCAAGCACAACAATTAAGCATCGAACCCGCCTTCTGGTGGTCAGGAATGCAGGAAACTGAGCTACAACTGATTATTTCAGGCAGGGACATCGCCTCGTACAAGGTTGCAGTAACAGCAAAAGACGTTTATCTGAAAGAAGCTGTTACGCTTGAAAACCCCAACTATCAGATTTTGTACTTGGATATTTCTGACAGTACTCCGCAAAAGTTCGAAATCGTTTTTACTGAAGGGTTGAAGAAAATCGCATATAACTATGAGCTGAAGGAACGCAACCCGGAACGGTTGTCTATTGAGAGTTTTGATTCCTCCGACGTGCTCTATCTGATCATGCCCGACCGTTTTGCCAACGGCGATCCCACGAACGACCAGATACCGATGCGCACCGAATACAAGGTGGACCGCAACGACCCCAATGCACGGCACGGTGGTGATCTGAAAGGGATCTCCGATCGCCTGGGATACCTCTCCGACCTGGGAGTCACCGCGATATGGCTCAACCCGGTGCTGGAGAATGACATGGAGGGTGGTTCCTACCATGGTTACGCCACAACCGACTACTACCGAGTAGACCCCCGCTTCGGCAGCAACGAGGAATACCGTCAGCTGATCAGCAACGCGCATGACAAAGGGATGAAGGTGGTGATGGATATGATCTTCAACCATTGCGGCAGCGACCATCCCTGGCTCACAGAAGTGCCCTCCCCCGACTGGTTCAACAACCTGGAGGAGTATGTGCAAACCTCTCATATGAAAGAGATGTACTTCGACCCCTATGCATCGGAGTATGACAAGAGCAAGATGGTGGATGGCTGGTTCGTACCCACCATGCCCGACCTGAACCAGCGCAACCGCCACGTGGCAAAATATCTCATCCAGAACAGTATCTGGTGGATTGAGTACTCCGGCGTGGATGGCATCCGGCAGGATACCTACCCCTATGCCGATTATGAGATGATGGTGGAGTGGATTGAGGCTGTAGAGAAAGAGTATCCCAACTACAACATCGTGGGTGAGGCGTGGCTCAACAACCCCATCGGCACAGCCTTCTGGCAGGGCAACAGTCCCCTCAACCCCAACAACAGCCATCTCAAATCGGTGATGGACTTCCGCTTTATGGGCTTGTCCCACTCCGCCTTCTTTGAGGAGACCACAGAGTGGAACGGGGGACTGCACGGCATTTACGACCACATGACCTACGACTTCATCTATCCCGACATCTACAACGTGCTGCGCTTCCTGGATAACCACGATACCGACCGTTTCCTGAAGGAATATCCGCAGGAGCTCTCCGGCTGGAAACAGGCGGTCACCTTCCTGCTAACCATGCCCGGTACGCCGCAGATCTACTACGGCACGGAGTTGCTGATGCATGGCAACAAAAGCAGGCATGATGGTTATGTCCGGCTTGATGTGCCGGGAGGATGGCCCGGTGACGAGGCCAATCACTTCACCCGCGAGGGACGCGATGCCATCCAGAACGAAGCGTTCGACTACCTCAGCAAGCTGCTCCACTGGAGGCAGGAGAACGAGGTGATCGCCCGCGGCGGCATGAAGCACTACGTCCTGCAGAAAGGGGTCTACCTCTACGAGCGCTTCCTGGGTGATGATAAGGTGCTGGTATTCATGAACGGCACATCGGGCGAAGTGACAGTAAACCTTGACCGTTATGCCGAGTCTATACAGGGTATGAGCAGTGCCAGGGATTTTCTTTCGGGCAAAACCATCACCCTGGGTGAGACCCTGACACTTTCGCCCAAGGAGGTGCTGCTGCTGGAGTAAGTAACTACGATTGCATCCAATACATTATTCGAAACAAATTAATATCCAATGAAATATCCTGTCAAATCGTTTTTATATCTTTTGCTGCTCCTCTTCACCCTCTCCTGCGGTGATGATCCGGTAGTGACACCGGAACCGGAACAACCGGTCACCATTAAGGAGGGCCTCTCCTGGAGCCTTGCGTCACCCGATGCGGACAAGGAGCTGACCATCTGGTTCAAAGCTGCCTCCTCATCCAAGCTATACAACTACACCGGTGAGGTGTATGCCCATATAGGTGTGGTGAGTGAGGGTACCTGGAAGTATGTGCCTGCAGAGTGGACTGAGAACATCGCCAAATGTAGGATGAGCAAGGTGACCGGCGAGACGAACACCTGGAGCATCAAGCTTTCACCCTCCATCCGCGAGTGGTTTGCATCGGGCGATACACCGGTCAACAAGATCGGCATCATGATCCGTAGTGCCGATGGAACAAAGAAAGGGATTGAAAACGATTCCTTTATCAGCGGCATCACCGACAGTAAGTACAAGCCATTTCAGCCGGGAGCGGTAAAGAGTGGCACCATGCCCGCCGGACTGCAACATGGCATCAACATCGTGGACAACAGCACCGTGACGCTGGTTCTCTATGACAAGGACAAGTATGGCGTACGGAAGGATTTCGCCCATGTGGTGGGCGACTTCAACAACTGGACACTGAGCAACGACGAGCAGTCGCAGATGTTCCGCGACGATGCCGCCGGCTGCTGGTGGATCACCCTAACGGGTCTCGACCCCGCGAAAGAGTATGCCTTCCAGTACTACCTGGGCAACACGGGGCAGGATGCCATCCGCGTGGCCGACCCCTATGCCCGCAAGGTGCTCGACCCCTCTAACGACGGATACATACCGGCAACCACCTACCCGGACAATTTGTCCTACCCGGAGGGAGCCATAGGGATCGTTTCTGTTTTCAAGATTCAACAAGAAACATTTAACTGGCAGGTACCCCAATTCGAGAGACCGTCACTTGACAACCTGGTGATCTATGAGCTGTTGCTGCGTGACTTCACAGCAAGCAGTGATGCTAACGGCGTGGGCGACCTAAACGGGGCGATGGCGAAGCTGGACTACCTGCAGTCGCTCGGCGTGAATGCCATTGAGCTGATGCCGGTACAAGAGTTCGACGGCAACGACAGCTGGGGCTATAACCCCGCCTTCTTCTTCGCCATGGACAAGGCTTACGGCACCGACCGGATGTACAAGGAGTTTATCGATGAGTGCCACAAACGTGGCATGGCGGTGATCCTGGATGTGGTCTACAACCACGCCACAGGCGCCAACCCCTTTGCCAGGATGTGGTGGGATGCAGCGAACAACAAAACAGCAGCGAACAACCCCTACTTCAACGTGGATGCACCCCATAGGAATCTTAACTGGTTTCATGACTTTAATCATTCTGAGAAATTGGTTAAGGATTTTGTGAAACGCAACGTTGTTTATCTTCTTGAAGAATTCAATTTTGATGGTTTTCGATTTGATTTTACAAAAGGATTCACTCAAAAGATCACAATTAATGATTATGAAGTATCACAAAAAGATGATACACGAATAGCTATTTTAAAAGAATATAACAATGCCATCAAGGCGGTCGATCCGGAGGTCTGGGTGATTCTGGAGCATTTCGCCGATGACAGAGAGGAGACCGAGCTCTCCAACGAGGGCATGATGGTGTGGCGCAATCTTAAAACATCCAATGATAATGATAGAGAATCCTACTCTCAGTCAGCCATGGGCTGGAAAGATGATTCCGATTTCAACAGAGCGTACTATGGCACCTCCGCACGGCCGGCAAACAGCCTGGTAAGCTATATGGAGAGCCACGACGAGGAAAGGGCCGCATACAAACAGGCACAGTATGGCAACGGGATCCTGAAGACAAGCCTCGATGCACAGATGTCACAACTGGGCGTCAATGCCGCCTTCTTTTTCACCGTACCGGGACCGAAAATGGTGTGGCAGTTCGGGGAAATGGGATATGATGTCTCTATTGATGAGAATGGCCGTACCGGTCGCAAACCGTTGAGGTGGGAATACCTGACGGTGACTGAGCGCAAGGAGCTGCATGACACCTATGCAACACTTATCGGGCTAAGGCGCGATCATCCCGAGCTGTTCAACTCCACCGCTACGCTCAACTGGCAGGTGACCGACACCTTCTGGGAGCAGGGCCGTTTCCTTACCCTATCTTCGTTTGGGAACAGCAAGCAGATTGTTGTTGTGGGCAACTTCACCAATGAATCGATCAATGCGGTGACTACCTTCCCGCAACTGGGAGACTGGTACAACTATCTCAACCCGACGGAGGTGACCACAGTTCACTCAAAACCCATGACTATCTCCGTGCCGGCCAACAGTTTCCGGATCTTCAGTAATTTTCCGGAATAGAGTTTCGACTTTTTCTATTGAACGTTTGAAAAGAGGGAGTGACCGAGTCGGTCACTCCCTCTTTTTTTCGGATAAAAAGCGGAAAGGATAAACATATTCCATCTTTTCGGTGTTTAGAGTGGTAATCACAGTAACGACAACAACAAAATGAAATCTATCGCAATTATTTACGGTTCCAGTACCGAGAACACCAAGAGAGC
>Ga0265294_10001194_pt1 | contig 35378 bp, 23 predicted proteins | sample MunlanPumphouse3_FD_192504 | JGI IMG/M metagenome (GOLD analysis project Ga0265294, IMG submission 192504) | Groundwater microbial communities from a municipal landfill in Southern Ontario, Canada - Pumphouse #3 | ecosystem: Environmental > Aquatic > Deep subsurface > Groundwater | place...
GAGTTCTGGAGAGCTTCACTTCGCAGTACGACGCTGCCGGGTGGAAGGCCCTGAACCTGACGGATGGCAAGACGGTCAGCGGCGCGAACACTTGGGTCAGCGGCGCGAATCCCGGTCCACAGACGTTTGAGTACAGCTTTGCCGAGAGCGAAAGCGCGCAGTTGACTGGGCTGACACTGGTCAACGCGGCGCGGTCGTATAACAGCAAAACCTTCGAACTGTGGGTTCTGCCCTCCGCAGGCGGGACATGGGTCAAGATCGCGTCAGGCGCCTTGGCGAACAACGCGCTTTCGCAGTCCTTCGATCTGGAAGGCCAGACCGCGCGACGCGCGCGGCTGGTGATCACCAGCGGGTATGTTTCGTCGTACTGGGAACTGGCGGAGTTCAAGCTGCACGGTTATTTTGACGCGCCCCAGCGGCCATCCGATCTCTGGTACACTGCGCACGGGTTTGAGCGTGGTCCAGGTGAGAGCTGGGAGGATCTGGACACCCGGCCTGTGACAGGCAAGCGAACGACCCTGTGGCAGGAATACGTCGCCGACACTGATCCGAACGACACCAACTCCGTGTTCCGCGTGATCGCTGTTGATCCCGGTCCACCGGTTGTCATGCGTTTCGTGCCCGCTTCAACCGGGCGCGTATATACGCTGCAGTACACCGACGACTTAGGCGCGGAGTGGCATGATGTTCCCGGTGCTGGGGGCCATGTCGGAGCAGGCGGCGAAGATTCAATTTCCGATGACAATGCACCCGCAACTGGAGGTCGCTTCTATCGCATGAAAGTGGATCTGCCGTAAAGAGTGCGTTTGGTGGTGAGTTGTGAAATGCAATGCCGCTCATAGAGCGGCTACTACACGAACGGCAACTCTTGCAAGCGGCAAACAACTCACAGTGCGGCTACTACACGAACGGCAATTTTTGCAAGCGGCAAACAATTCACAGTGCGGCAGCTTGTGTAGTAGTCGCTCTGCGTGTCGGGCATAGTTCCGCTTGCGGGACGATGCCTGATGAGCGGCACAACGCAGTGGTTTGAGGAGTTCCCGGATGTGCGAAGAGGGTGCGCCGCGTTGTTTCTAAGGTAAAAAATGTTGAGGTGAAAAATGGGTGGCAGCGCGATTATTCAATCTTAATGGAGGGACGTGCAAATGCAGGCAGCCCGATGTCACGCACTAAATTTGCAGGGACTTCATTAATATTCAGCTCGCCACAACCAATATATCTTCGTATATTCTTAATAAACGTAACCATCTTAAATGCGCGTGATTTCGCCTGGTAGATTGCAAGTCGCTGCAAAGCTCGTTGAGATGCATACCCATATTCAGGTAGAGCCTGATGTAGCATCAATGCTTTGTCCAACAGAGGGGCTACCTCTGCACTACTTCTTTCACCCCTCTTTATCTGCCCCCAGAGCTGGTGTAGCCGTGGAGGATAAAAAGCCAGTTCATAGCAGTACTGTAGTTCCTCGCGAGCTGTCATTTATTCACCCTTGTCCATAATTTCAAATCCGCTTCCAAATTCAGAAGATTATCCACAACCAAGCCATCATCGATTTTTTTTAGATACACAAGAAGCTCGCTTTTATCCATGTATTTATAATACCAAAACCACCTATTGGATTCAATCTAGATTATGCAATGCCGCTCATAGAGCGGCTACTACACGAACGGCAATGCTTGCAAGCGGCAAACAACTCACAGTGCGGCAGCTTGTGTAGTAGCCGCTCTGCGTGTCGGGCATAGTTCCGCTTGCGGGACGACGCCTGATGAGCGGCACAGCGCAGTGGTTTGAGGAGTTCCCGAAGGCCGTGGCGAAAAACTGTTTGCGTCACGTGCAATGTCCACCTCTTGCGGGAAATTTGAAGCGCCTCTCAAATGGGAAAGCATTCTCCAGATGCGTCACAACGGGGTCTTTGTCTTCGGGTTGTCCCACGACCTCCATCACATCAAAGCGGTAATAGAAATCCGGGTAATTTGCCTTGCGCAGATAGGCTGCCGCCGCACGGTTCAGCGCATGTCGCTTCTCTCTTTTAACCGCGGTGGCCGGGCGCCCGAAATCCTCAGAGCCGCGCGTCTTGACCTCGACAAAAACCAGCGTCTCGCCGGTGCGCGCCACAATGTCGATCTCATCGTGCTTATTCGGCCGGATATTATGTCCCAAAATGTTATAGCCAGCGCGCTTAAGAGCTGCGCGCGCAACCTCCTCGCCCCACTCACCAACCACAGTACTGCGCGGCTTTTCGGGTGTAAATTTTTTGCCAAAAAGTTTCATCGCTGGAATGCTCTCAGTCGCTTAAGCGACTAGAAAAAACAATTAATTGTTCTTTCCAAAAAGTTATCTGTTTGTGAAATCGTATAACTCTAATGTAGTAGTCGCTCTATGAGCGACATATGCCGCTCGTAGAGCGGCTTTGTCCGACGATAGCGGCGACGATAGCGGATTACGATTAGGATTGTGATAAATATTGATCACCCTCTAACCCATAACTTTGCTAAACCAGGCTGCTCATAAATCAGCTCTCGCTATTGCTGTTCCGCGCAGCGGAATCATGTAATTCGGCGTAGCCGAATTATTCTCAGATGGTGCGGATGGCATTGCGCTCGCGTCGGGTGTGTGTCCGCTCGCTACACTCGCCGATATGCCTGGCGACATTAATCAACATGCCGACCGCAATCAGAATGGAGAAAATAGAGGTTCCCCCATAGCTGAAGAATGGGAGCGCAATCCCTTTGGTGGGAACTAGATTAGTTACCACCATCAGGTTAAATAACCCAGGAAAGGTAATCAGAATGGTGAGACCAAAAGCCATGTAACGCCCGAGTTTATCTGGCGCATTGCAACTGATCAGCATTCCGCAAATTAAAATTGTCACAAACAGCAGCACCACAGCCAGCGAGAATATCAAACCGAACTCCTCGGCGCCGATGGGAAAGATAAAATCGGTGTGCGACTCAGGCAGATAGCGATATTTTTGCAGCGAATGGGTAAAACCGACACCACGCACGCCGCCACGCTGAATTGCCAAGAGCGACTCCCGGACATGATCACCCTGACCGCCCCACCAGTTTAAAACGCGGTTCAAACGATTCGGCGAGCTAAAAATATAACCAACCGATCCAGTGATCGCAACTCCGGAAACAGGCAGTAGGTATCGTAGATTCACGCCCGCGACCAGCATCAACGCTGCCGCCAGGGTTGCAATCACTACGGTCGCCCCTAAGTCAACTTGGAAAAAAATCAGCCCGGCAACTGGGGCGACAATCAAGGACGAGACCACTAACCCCTTGCTAAAACTTTCGGTTTTGCTGCCGATACGGTCTAGCCAGACCGACATGGCAATCACAGTGATAATTTTGGCAAACTCACTTGGCTGCAAGCGGAAAAACTTTAGATCTAACCAGCGCCAACTTCCATTAATTTTAAGTCCGACAGGGGGGATGTAAACGAGAACAAGAGCGACTACGATCAACAAAAAAAGGAGGATTGTCAGAACAGGGACCTGACAAAACCTCCGCTTGCCTATCTTAAAGCTTATGCTGACAAGTTTAAAATGATGGTAGTCAAACCCCCTTGCGATAAAAGCCAGAATTAGCCCCAAGCCAGCCCAAATGAGCTGTTTGTGAATCAGCTCATAAGGGTTATTATGCAATCTGATCGACTGTTCAGAGCTGGCTGAATGCAGAACAACCAAGCCCATGGCCAGCAGGACCAGAGATGCGGTGGAGAGCAATGCGATCAACAGTCGGCGCTTCTCAATACGCAACAAGCGAGCTTTTAAACGCTGCCATTTAAATGAAATTGTTCGTATCATCTCTCAACCGCATCCTGCTTTAGCCCTTTAAAATCGTCCACCAGCATCGTCGCCGCCGCCGCCATCGCACACCGAAGGTACAACCGAAATCCAATAGCTCCCGGTCGCATCGGGAGCTGTCCGATTGGAAATCGGACCTACGTTGCCCCCGCGCCAACGGACCATCTTTTCATTTTAGAACTCTCGAACTTTAGAGCTTCTTCACTAATGCGCCCCTGCGCGGATCTAGTTGCTACTAACTCAACTCCTGCCACAAAAAACAAGAAAGTCAAAGACAACTACTTCACACTTGGGATTTTAATAACCGCACCGGGCTTCAGCTCAATGGACTTGAGGTTATTTAGAGTTTTGATTTCGTTGGGACTCACACCCCATCGAATTGCCACTGCATACACATCCTCACCCTCCTTAACAGTGTAGGTCTGAAGGTTCGCATCGCCAGCGGCAACCGGCGTCTCCTCTTCATCAACCCCATCCACTTTAACCTCAGGTGTTGCCACATTGAGCCCAGGTGCTGGAGGAGTAGCCACCGCCGTCTTGATTTCAACAGGCGGACTTTCTACAACTGGTGTAACCACAGATTTAACTGCTGGTGGCGCGGGCACTTTTTTGGCAGGCGCCGCAGCTGGAGTTGATGCCTTACCAGGAATCTGCAGTTTCTGGCCGACAAGAATGCGGTCAGACTTTAAGTTGTTAGCCGCCCGCAGGGCTGCGGTATTAATTCCATGCTTATAAGCGATCACAGAAAGCGAATCGCCTTGCTTCACAACATAGGTGGTGGCTGGCCCATTATAGACCGGAGCCGAGACCTTGGGCGCAGAGATGTTGGCAGCAGTTGAACTTGGCGCAGCGTCCTTCTTCGCACCTGCCGGACGAGACGTTGCCCTGGATTTGCTAAGATCAACGTGGCCAGGCAGTTGGATCACTTGGCCGATGCGCAGGCGCTTGGGATCAATCCCGGGATTAATAGCCAGCACATCCTGCCAGCGCAGATAATAGCGATAAGAAACACCCGAAATTGTGTCATCCTTCTGAATGGTGTACGGAGTTGTCGCGGGTTTAATCGGAACTAGCGGCGGCGCAGGCCGCATCAGATTCGATTGCCCCTCAATCACCGGGGCGGACGGGTCAATTGTCTCAACGGTCACCGCGTCCAGCTCTGGCAAATCCCTTGGGTCATTGACATCTGTCTTTTTTCTCATCTGCACACAACCCTGAAAAAACAGAGATCCGGCCAGCAGATTCATGCCTATCAATAGGCGTAATGTATTGTACTTCATTATCCCTCCTTGTTTCTCTTTACACTCCAGAAGAAAAGTGCCCTTTAGTCCGCAACCATACGAACCAGCTCTTTAAAACGCTTTCCTCTTTCGCAATAACTGTTAAATTGATCAAAACTCGCAGTTCCTGGCGATAACAAGACAGTCTCACCCGCTTGCGACTCGCTGACCGATGCCTTGACGGCCTCTTCAATCGTTCCACATTGGACACAGGCTACCACTTTTGACCAAGCGTTAAACATCTCTTGACTGCAATGCCCTATAAGATATACTTTTTTGCTCTTGCATACTAGCAATTCTTTGATGTTTTCCAATAAATCTTCTTTTAGAAGCCCCCCTGCAATCAACCTGACAGGCGGTTTAACCATTTTAAGAGCTGCCAGCACAGCCGAAAGTGAGGTCGCCTTGGAATCATTGATGAAATTCACCCCTTGGCGACTGCAATAAAAATGCTCCATACGATGCTCCAGCGGCACAAATTCCCTGAAGCCCCTCTCAATTTGAGCCGCGCTCACTCCAACTGCGTACAGCGCCCCAGCTGCTGCGGCAGCCGACACACCGAAGATTTCGTTATCAAACCACCCTCCACGCAGATCAATTTCGACCGCGCCACCTGCCAGCACACCGCGCAGGCACCCCGCCTGCCAGCGCCAATCCGCATCCGCGGAAACCCCGAAGTGCCGCAGCTCCAACTGCTCTGATAAAACTCCATCAACAGCCAGGTTTTCTGGCAGTAACGCCAGCCCACCCTCACGCATGATTGCGAACATTTTGAGCTTCAGCTCTTTATAGCACTCCAAGCTAACATGGCGATCCAAATGATCGGGTTGCACGTTCAGGAGAATCGCAACATCCGAAGGCAGGTACTCCGTGTGCTCCATTTGAAAAGAGCTGACCTCTGTGACCGCCCACTCGATCTCCGGTTTTTCGAGCGCAAGACAGGAGAGCGGAATGCCGTAATTTCCCGCCGGTGATGCCGTTTTTTCCGCTAGATTCAAGGTGTCAGCGCACAGCTTCACAACCGAGCTTTTCCCTTTGCTGCCAGTCACAGCCAAGATGCCGCCCCTCCAGCAGCGGGCAGCGAGTTCAAGCTCTGAGATGATTTGTATGTTGCGGTGGTTGCAAAACTTGATCCACGCATGGCCCAACGCAAATGCCGGGCTGGCAACACAAAGATCAAAAGTTTCATCTGGCAGCCCTGTTTTCCCGAGCCAAAGTTCGACACCTTCACTCCGCGCCCGTTCAAGCGCAACTCTTAATTCAACGGTGTCTTTCCCGTCCGCCAGTGTCACCCGGGCTCCTTTTGAAATCAGCAGGCGAGCCGCTGCTTCGCCACTGACCCCCCCTCCCAGAACCAAAGCATTGATACCGTCAAATTTCATCCAGCATCTCCTCCAAGCGCATACCCCGCGAGCCTTTTAATAAAACCAGATCATCGGAACGCAGCCAACCAGCCAGTGCCCTCCCGGCGGCGGCGGCATCCTCAAAGCAGAGAACTTTTTCACGGGCCAGGCCGATAGAGACCGCCTCATGCGCAATAAACTGGCGGGCCAGCGGGCCGACCAGACACAATAAATCCGGGTGAACCGCGGCAACTGCTGCGCCAACCCCGCGGTGGCCGCTCTCCGCGTGCGTTCCCAACTCCAGCATATCGCCCAGCACCACCACTTTGCGTCCGACAGAGGTCAGCCTCTGAAAAACCTCCAGCACCGCTTTCACGCTCTCCGGATTGGCGTTGTAGGCGTCGTTGATAAAGTTGACACCCCCTTCGGTTTTAAACCTCTGCCAGCGCATGCCGGTAATTTCAATGTCCACCAGCAGTTTTTTAGCGGTCTCGGCGGCAACGCCTGTGCCGCGGGCAGCGGCAAATGCCAGCATCAAGTTGTAAACATTATACTGCCCTGGCAGCCCGCTGCGCAATTCCAGACGCGCTCCAGACGCTTTTTCAGTCACTGCTACGTGTCCGCACATTACGTCAATAATTTCACCGTAAAAATCCGCACTTTTGTCCACCAGCGATACTGTCACCACCCTGCCACCATAAGTGCGCCGCAAACGCTCAAAGTGGGCCATCTCCATACTCAGAACCGCGAATCCGTCGCTAGCTAAGGCTTTCAGCAGTGCCCCTTTCTCATCTGCAATTGCTTCGGTCGTCCCGAAATTTTCGATATGCGCGGAGCCCACGCTGGTGATCACTCCCACATCCGGCAGGAGAGTCTCGGCCAGCAGGGCAATCTCGCCCTGACGATTGGTGCCCAATTCGAACAGCCCAAACTCACAATCCGGCTCCATGGAGAGAATACTCAGCGGCAGACCGATCTCATTGTTGCGGTTGCCATACGTGCCACATACTCTGCCGGCGCCTGAGAAAAACGCGGCGGCGATCTCGCGGGTGGTGGTCTTACCGGAGCTGCCGGTAACCCCCACGATTTTTGCGGTGGACCGGGCGCGCCAGGCGCGGGCAGCGTCCAAAAGAGCGCGCCGGGTGTCAGCCACCCGAATAAGAGGCCAACGCGTCGCAGCTGGAATATCGGCCAGCTCCTGATCAACCAGCGCGGCGGCGGCCCCTGCCTCAAAGGCCTTTTGAATAAAATCATGGCCGTTATAACGCTCCCCGCGCACTGCGACATATAGCATACCAGGCTTCAAATCGCGGGTATCCTGCGTGACACCGCAAAAGCTCGCGGGCAAATTCTGAGGCACACCCCTCACCCAACCAGTAAATTCCACAGCACTGAAAGTCACCGCGCTGGCCGCTCTATTTTTCTTCACATTCATCAATTAACACTTTTCTATCATCAAATGGAACTGAGCGCCCAGCCGACTCCTGGAAACACTCATGCCCTTTGCCAGCCACCAGTATGACATCATCCGGACCGGCCATGCGCAAAGCTTTGCGGATAGCCTCGCGGCGATCAACACAAACCGTGACATGCTCATGCGAAACGATCCCGGAGAGAATCTCCTCAATAATCTTTTCGGGCTCTTCATGACGCGGGTTATCGGATGTAACCACAATCTCATCGGCAAGCTCAGCGCAGACCTTGCCCATCAAGGGGCGCTTAGTTCTGTCGCGATCACCACCGCATCCAAAAACCACAATCAAGCGGCCACGAGTGATCTCGCGCAGGGTTGATAAAACATTCTTGAGCGCGTCATCGGTGTGCGCATAGTCAACAAACGCCGCCACGGACGAGTTTGGCAGAGGAACCCGCTCAAGCCTCCCCCAGCGCGGCCGAACCTGTTCGATCACCGCTGTAATATCACTCCAGGAGACTCCCACGGCGCGCGCCATTACGGCGGCGCAAAGGATGTTCTCAACATTGTAGCGTCCCGCCAGCGCGCTGCGCACCTTGACAGAGCTGCTGCCGCAGCCCTCCATCACAAATTCACTGCCAGCCGCCGACCCGGCCATCCCCACAGCCCGCAACTGCGCCTGCTCCGAAAACCCGATAGTAATGAGCTTTAAGGGCAGGCGTTTAATCTCCTCCGCCATTCTAAGACCATGCGGGGTGTCAATACAGCAGACAGCCGGGGCACCGGGATTCAACTCCGCCATCTGTTGAAACATCAGCAACTTGGCGGCAAAATACTCATCCATAGTTTTGTGATAATCCAGATGATCCTGCGAAAGGTTGGTAAAGACTCCACCTGCGAAGGGGATGCCTGCCACACGTCTTTGCATCAGCGCATGTGAGGAGCTTTCCATCACTACCGCATCGCAGCCGCTCCGCTGCATATCAGCCAACAAGCGGTGGAGTTCATTGGCGGGCGGGGTGGTGCGCACAGCGGGAATCTCACGGCCCGCATAGGCAACGCAGACAGTGGTGAAAACCCCAACTTGGCGCCCGCCAGCTTTGAGCATCTCACCCAGCAGCCAAGCGGTAGTGGTTTTGCCGTTGGTGCCGGTGATCGAAAACACATCCATTTTTTTTGCCGGCCACGCATTGATCGCCCCTGAGAGCAGAGCCAGAGCCATCCGCGCGTCATTGACTTTGACATAATCCTGTTTGAGGAACAGAGAAATGCTCTCGCCAACAACCCCGGCAGCCCCTCTTTTTAGAGCAGTGTCAATATAACGTGCGCCATCCTCTTTAAAACCCGGAACCGCGACAAAAAGATCACCCGGCCGCACCTGACGGGAGTCACAGGCAACTCCTTTGAAATCAAAGTCGCCAGAGCGTTCAACAATCAAGGGTTGCAGCTCTTTTATCTCTTTTATCTTCATATTTAGCTACTCATCATCAATATTGTCTGGAGGGATCTCAAGGTATTTCGCTGTCATTGTTGCTATCTCCGAAAAAACGGGCGCCGCCACATAGCCGCCGGTATGCTGCGGTCTGGGTGTGTCAATAGTCACCAGCACTGCGAAAACCGGCTCGCGCGCCGGAACAAAACCGATAAAAGAGGCGTAATAATCGGTCTCAGAGTAATGACCTTTCACCGGTTTTTGAGCAGTACCCGTCTTACCGCCTACGGTGTAGCCCTTGACTGCCGCGCGTACTCCGGTGCCGCCCGGTCGGGTTATGTCCGCCATCATTTCCCTGATACTACGGGCAACTTCCTTCCGTACCGGCCGCCCGATCACTTCAGGTTTGTTTTCGAGGATCACCTCCCCGTTGGGTGAAACAATCTTGCTGACAACATAGGGCTTCATCAATACCCCGTCGTTGGCTAGGCAAGCGAACGCATTCAATATCTGCAAAGCGGTGACTGCCACACCCTGACCGATTGGAATCCGCGTGGGCTTGAGTTTATCCCATTTGTCCGGCTGATGCAGGATGCCATACTGCTCGCCTCCCAGATCAATCCCCACCTTACTGCCAAAATTGAATGCCCGCAAATACCGATAGAGGCTGTCATTACCCATCATCAGTCCGACTTTGGCGCAGAAAATATTGCTGGATTTAACCAGCGCTTTTTTGGTGTTGATCATACCTTTGCAATGGTCACGCAAGATGCGGTTACAGTAGAACCAGTTGCCGTTTCCAACGTCCATGACGGTACGCTCACTGATAACCCTCTGATTTAGAGCAGAGGCGATCACAATCGGCTTCATAACTGAGCCCGGCTCATAGTTCACGGTCAGAGCCTGATTACCCCATAGATTGGAATTGACGTTGTTGTAATGCTCTGGCTCAAAGTCAGGAAATGAGGCCATGGCCAGAATCTCGCCGGTTTGCACCCGCGCGACAATCGCCCAACCCCCTTGGGCCTCAAAGGCGCCGACCGCTTTTTTTAACGCTTTTTCCACCTCATATTGAATGTTGTGGTCCAGCGTAAGGTAGACATCCGACCCATTCAGGGGCGGGACTTCCAGTATTACTTTGGATGCGATCGGATGCTGCTTGGCATCTTTTTTTCCCTCGGTCCGGCCATCCACACCGGTGAGATAGGAGTCATACCGCAGCTCAATCCCGCTGCTGCCTTCGCCCAAGCTATTAACAAACCCAACCACATGCGACATCCCCCGGCCATCAGAGTAAAAACGAACCACTTTACTTTTTATGCCGACCCCGGAGATCAGAGTTTCGTTTGTGAGCACCGTGTAAGCATCCTCGTCAGCCGAAACTGACAACAGATTGTTACGGTTGCGGGCTCTATGTTGATCCCAAAGATCTGGATCATCATTGTTCAGAAGAATCCGGTTGTATTCATCTTTAGGGATCTCTAGAAATTTACTCCAGACCTCGTCCGAATTCAAGGCCAAAGCCTGTGAGATCTGCATGACCGCTGAGAACAGATTGGTCCGATGTGCCAATTTGACAGAGTTCGTGTGTGGGTCAACAAAATACTCTCTGGTCACCAAACTCATTGCAACTGGATGTTGCGTGCCATTGCAATCGTATATTTTTCCACGTAGACCCAGCCGTTTGTTGTCGTATTGACTCACTCTGACTGAATTTTTATCTGGAGTCGCTAAATGTTCGCGACAGAGTTTGTAGCCCACAGCCGTATACAACATGAGGAAAACCAATGTGACAGCCACCACCCAGTTTCTGAAATACTTGTCATCCATCTCTCCACCATCTCAAATCCCAGCCAAAACATACAACACTCTGCTCGCTACCGCTCAAGATTGGCTTTCACCACATTCCCGCGTTCCCGTTCGCTACGGGTTCTAGCATACCACTCCACTGAATGTTGATTCTGAATTGGCAACCCGTTTTTACCCATCTTGACGATCTGATGCGACTGGGGCAGATCCATTGCAATACCGTGTCTGGCCATCGCGCGCTGAAGGCTCTCCGTGCTTTTCATTGCATTCCAGCGCGACTCTTCACGCAGACACTGCTCAGTCAACCTCCCAAGCTCAGCCTGTTTCGTGTTAAGATCTTGCTGTAGCGTTGTATTTTTATTGATGTAAGCACCGTAGCCCAAGGCTAACCCAACCGCAAGAAACATCATCCCTACAAAAGATAACGAGTTCCAAGAGCGCTTAGCCCGAAGGGTGCGCTTCCGATTGCGCTTTTTTTTAAAAGATCTTCCTATCATAACTCACCTCTTTCCAACATATCCCAAACCAGCCAACAAATCAATACCGATTCGCTTTATTTTTTTTAGGCTCAACCACACGCTTGACAACCCTCAGCTTCGCCGATCTGGCGCGGGGGTTGTTGCGTAACTCACACTCACCAGCTTCAACCGGTTTTCGTGTGACCCGTTCCACGGGTGGCAGCTCTCCCTCCCAATGCTCGCCGCCTTGCTGCAGCGAGACCCAGCGTCCGGCATGACTCGCAAAATGCCTTTTCACAATCCGGTCGCTTAAACTTTCAAAGGTTATCACCGCCATCCGTCCGCCCGGCTTTAACAGCCAGAGCCCATCTTCAAGTGCCTGCGCAAGCTCCTCCAGCTCCGAGTTCACCGCCATTCTCAACGCCTGAAAAACGCGGGTCGCCGGATGCTTCGCACCAGACCTTCCCACCGCGGCGCTGACAATGTCCGCCAGTTGCACGGTGGTTTCAATCGCCGCGCTCTCGCGCGCCTTGACGATCGCTCGGGCAATTCTGCGTGCCCGCGGCTCCTCGCCATAACGACGGAACAGCTCCGCTAATTCTCTCTCATCGCTGTTCGCCAGCAGCTCGGCGGCACCTACGCTTTCAGCGTCGGCATCCATCCGCATCGAAAGCTTTCCGTCTCGCTGAAAACTAAATCCTCGCTCAGGGGTGTCAAGTTGAAAGGATGAAACACCTAAGTCGAGCAAAATCCCATCCAACTCTAAAAACCCGTTGCGCGCGGCAATCCGTCGGATATCACCATGTCCGCCATGCACCACTCTTTTTTCACCATCGACATGCTCCAATCGCCGAGCCGCCTCCTCCAGTGCCACAGTGTCTTTGTCAATACCCAGCAACCGACCAGCAGGCCCGGCGCGCCTCAAAATCTCCGCCGCGTGCCCTGCCAGTCCCAGCGTCCCATCACAATAAATTCCGCCCGGCTCAATCGCCAGTGCCTCCAAGGTCTCGGATAATAACACCGGCACGTGCATTTATACTCCCATCCGTGTGCAAATCAAAAACAACTCTCAGCCTTAAAAGTTGACCAAATTACACGCTGCTTCAAACGCATCCAGATCAATCACCTCCGGGCTTGCCAATCCATCGTCATGCCAAACCTTGATCCGATCATTAGAGCCTGCCATCACAACCCTATCCTCCAAACCTGCAAATTTAAGGAATTTATCAGGTATTCGGATACGTCCTTGAATGTCGAGATAAACCTGCGAGGCTGAGTCACAAATGAAGTTGATAGCACTCCAGCGCGGGTCTTTGCGCGACATTCCCTGCATCTCTCGGAATAGCGAGTCAAAAATCTGTGGTGGAATCACATCCACACAACTAGCTCCAGCCCCATTCTTACCTGGCATCAGATACACATAATCAGGCTGCCTCATTACCTCCCGCCACCCTGCGCTGATCGTCACCCGCTTCTTCGGATCCAAACTGCGGCAAACAGTGTCAACCAGCACACCAACACAGGTGAACTCGTTTTTTTGCGATTTGACACTTTCAGACACAACATGCTCCAAATTGACATTCCTTGACACAACAAGATTAAACTACTATGGAGCTGATTTGTCAAGCAGGCAATCGCAAAAAGTGAAAGTTTTTTTAACTAGTTGATTTTCAATGGTTTATACATTCTCTTTGATCCCCGCATATTCCAGAAATCGTTCAGGGATCTGATCCGCCCCTCTGCATCAAAATAGCTTTGGGCGATATCCCGGCAGTATCGCTCCATTGCCACCCGTTCTGGATCATCGTCATCAAGTTCATGCAGTACCCTCAATCTGGCATCCATCACTGGCGGCGGCACAATCTCCATACATTCGACCAGCCCTTCCGCACCATCCCCGCCACTTGGGGCTAGCACGCCTGGAACCAGATAGACATACGAAGGATATCCCATGACCTCGCGCCACCCCACACTCACCGTCAACCTGCGCTTTGAGTTCAACTTGCGCCAGCAAATTCTCTCTTTCCACGCTTGATTTTTATCAAACAAACCAGTAAAGTGAGCGGTTTTAATAAGCCAACGTAGCTCAGCTGGCAGAGCAGCTCATTCGTAATGAGCAGGTCGCGGGTTCGATTCCCACCGTTGGCTCCACTTTCAGTATCCCTTTTTCTGTTTTGCGTTAGCGTAAACCGAAGACAAAGCCGAACTCCAGTAGGTCCGGTTTACTATGACGGCGACGATGCTGTGGACGATTTTCAAGGGCGGATTTTTTTAATCGCAATCCACTATCGCATGCCACGCCGAACGACTGGAAGGCGGGTCGCACAGTATCGTCGTCCAACATCGGGTGTAGTAGCCGCTCTATGAGCGGCATGTGTCGCTCATAGAGCGACTACTACACTAAACCCCGATAAACGTTCGATAGACAACTTTTTGCAAAGAACAATTAATTGTTTTTTCTAGTCGCCTAAGCGACTAAGAATAATTCGACTATGCCGAATTATATGATTCCGCTGTGCGGAATAGCAATAGCGAGGGCTGATTTATGAGTCGCCCGGTTTGGGAAAATTATGGGTCGGAGGATTAGCCCACCGACAACAAGTTTGTCTTGCCCTTTGGTAAGAGGCTAAACCATTACTCCATCTTTCCTTCAATCAGCTTGAGCACACCGGCTGCCTTCAGGGAGAAAAGGGTGTTGAGATTGGCCCGAAGATACGCATCCAGCTCCTCCTTAGAGCACTCCAGCGTAAAAACGCCGTCCTTTTTAGTGCCTTTGATAACACCTTTTTCAAAATCAGCTTCCACCTTTTCGTGGTCAATGGTCAACAGCACAACATCGCGCTCACCAGCTGGCACAACCCGCAAGATCGTGTAGAGCCCCTCTGTCTGGAGGTTCAGGAACAAGGTTTCATCCAACTTGGAGAGCACAACCTCCCCTGATTCTAGTTTGTGAGTGGCGGTTGCCTCGTCCCACTTAACCCATGCCGCGACAACCTTATTCGAATTAACCACCTGCACGTGGTAGGTCTCAGTGCCAAACTTCCAAATACTCTTGCCACTGAGCCCCTTGTCCGTGACTGATTCCCGTGCGCCGGGAAAGTACTTACACTTTAGACTGGCACAGGACGCACAGGTAAGCGTGAGTGCCATGAGCATGGCACAATGCATAATTTGATTGAACATGACTGATCTCCTTTTTTGTAGGCATATTGCTGTCTTCTGTCTTCTGATACTTCATTAACACCTTACCATTTCTGTGTGCAAACAGCCACCGTTTTTACGAAAAATCTGTTATTTTTCAATTTGTAGCTTTGTAATTTTGGTTGCATTTGAAAGTTGCTTTTGGCTTGAGATTAATGGCCAGTCCGGTTATAGTTGTATTAATTTTCACAGATCATTTTCAGGAATTCAGAATGATAAAGAATTTATTTTCAGACAAGACGCGCGGCGGCTCTTTTTTTCGGAGAATTGACTGGAGTGCTTTCTGGGCCGCGACCATCATCGCTTTACTTGTCTACTTCATCACACTGGGGCCATCGGTCTCGCTGGAGGATTCAGGGGAGCTTGCGGTCGCAGGTGACCATCTCGGCGTTCCTCATCCGCCAGGCTATCCTATCTGGACCATGTGCGCCTGGCTCTTTGTCCGGATTTTCAGCTTTGTGACCTTCAGGGGGCAACCGACCCCTGCCTGGAGCATCTCGTTGATGTCCGCTTTTTTCGGGGCGCTGGCCGCCGGTATCACTGCCATGCTGATCACCCGCTCTGCCTCAGACATCATGCGCGACGCGCATGATGCTGATCCTGATTACAAACAGCGCGAGAATGATTGGCTCTGTTGGGCTGGCGGTGTCAGTGGTTCGCTGGTTTTCGCTTTCAGCCCGGTGATGTGGTCACAGGCGACGATTGTTGAGGTGTACACACTGAACGCCTTTTTTCTGATGTGGATTTTCCTTTTGACCTACCGCTGGATGCGGAAACCTTCATCCAGAATTTTATGGTTGACCGCCTTTGTCTTTGGCCTGGGAATGACCAACTACCAAGTTTTGCTGTTGGCAGCCCTGCCGCTGGTGGTGGTCATCTTCCTGCGTAACATTCGACTATTCCGTGATTTTCTGCTGCTCGGCATACCAGTGCTGCTCACCAGTCATGTACTGCAAATCGGTGCCATGCTGCCAGCAGCGGCTGGATCGCACAGTGTTGCTTTTGCGAAATCTGCGCCTTTGCTGAATACCGCAATTCCCTCCATGGGAATGTTGGGGGCAGGCGTTGTTTTTATTTTTATTGCGCTCGCACTATTTCTGCTGGGTGGTTTCCTGAAAAGCAAAGACATCTCTGAACAAGAGAGCTCTAAGGACAAAACCAAGCAGTTTGTTCTGCGTACTTTTATTGCTGATCAAGGGGGATATCTGGGGGCTGGAATTGCTCTGCTGGGTGCTCTATCAATCTTGACATCCTGTTATTCAAATAAAGTGGTCGCCGTATCTCTGCTTGATGCCCCTCTGGCCGCGCCCTCACTCTACACCTCAGTCGCGGCTCTAGTTGTGGCAACCATCGCGTTTTCACTGGCTGGCGCATATTATTACCGTGGCAGCTTGAAAGAGCAGCGCATCCTCGGCCCGCTGATGGCTGCGGGCGTGACGCTGGCGATTCTCCTGCTCCGGCTTACCGCAGTCAAGTCAGCTGTTATGCCGCCGCAATATCTAGGGATTGCCTTTGACTGGTCGCTGCCGACTTTGATTTTGGTGGGCGGGATTGCGGTTCTGATTGCGCTGAGTTTAACGGTTGAACGCGGTGTTTTTTACGCATTGCCTGTGGCCGCCGTGCAGTTGGCAGCCTTTGTTCTACTGCGCAAAGGGGCGATGAATGGGCTTTATCATCCGACCACCTGGTGGTTCTGGTGGCCGATCATCTGGAATTTCGTGGTCATCGCGCTGGCCTGGATCCTGCTTCCCAACGGACGAACCACCGCACTGACTATGCTGTTCGCCGAGCTGGGGGTCTCTTTCTACATCTATATGCCGATTGTCTCGGACCTGCGTAATCCCCCCATGAACTGGGGTTATCCCAGAACCTGGGAGGGCTTCAAACATGCGATCACCCGCGGCCAGTATGAGAAGATCTCCCCTGCAAATGTCTTCAACAAGAATTTTATTTTCCAGCTTGCATCCTATTTCACTGATATGCGGGTTCAGTTCACGATGCTGGTGGCACCGCTGGGCTTTGTGCCCTTTACCCTGTGGAGTGTGAAGTCAGGGGTCAGGCGGCTGCGTGCGCTTTATGTGGCGGCAGTACTCTTTGTGACCACCTTTGTCTTGGTGTTGATATCATACATCACCGACACTGAGGTCTTTCTCCGCTTGGATAAACTGCTGGTGGGTTTGATCCTTGTTCTATTTGTTATTGGCTTTGCAGCGATAGGCAGACAGCAGATCGAGGATTTTGTGGTTAAGATGTGGCAGCGCCATAACCTTTCGGAGGGGGTGACGGTTGGCATCACTTTTGCAGGATTGTTTGCAGCCGCGGTTCTGTTTGTGACCAAAGGGATGCTGCACTTTTTGGCCGAAGGGGGCGAAGCCTCGGGCGGACAAAAAATAGCCGCTTTAATGCTCAGCATGGTGGTCGTGATTCTGCTGGGAGTCACGATGGTTTTGATTGGCAGGCTGGCGCAGAAGCACCTTGACTTCCGGGTTGATATGGATGATGTGACGCAGCAGTGGATGCTGGCAGTGGCTTCCGGGTTTTTTGTGATGAGTGTGCTGCTGGTAGTGCTGGCAAATATCAAAGGCGACCTCCAAGACAACTTCATCCAAAAGGTCAAGTTCATCAGCTCTCATGCCCTGTTCGCGCTTTGGGTGGGTTACGGCTTGACCTTTGGTATGGTCATTGCCTACCGGATCTTAAAGTCAATGGTGCGCGCCGGCAAGGTGGCCAGGGCGGCACTGGTGCCCGTGCGCGTGGCGCTCTGCTGTATAGGCATGTCGGCAGCTTTGATTCCTATCTATGAGAATTACAACAATGACTATCTGGTTTTCTCAATGAGCGGCGCGGAGCAGAATGACCATGACTTCGGCTGGCAGTTCGGCAATTACCAACTGCGTGGCGCGCATGCGGTGACCGAGGAACTGGAAGCAGATGAAGAGCCGCTGCCGAATCCGGTCTACCCGCCCCGCATGACCGATAACGCGATCTTTTACGGCGGCACAGATCCCGGGCGTTTTGTGCCCACGTACATGATTTATTCGGCTCAAGTGCGGTCAGACGTATTTTTGATCACGCAGAACGCGCTGGCTGACAATACCTATATGAACACCATGCGCGATCTTTATGGCAATGACATCTGGATCCCAAGCCCGGAGGACAGCGCCAAAGCCTTCCAGATCTATGTGGATGAGGTGCAGGCTGGTAAACGCGCAGCCAATGCGGATTTAACGATTGATAACGGACGGGTGCAGGTCAGCGGCGCTCTGGGGGTCATGGAGATCAATGGAATTCTCTGCGATATGATGTTCGCCAAAAACAAGTCGCGGCATGATTTCTATATTGAGGAGAGCTATGTGATCAGGTGGATGTATCCCTATCTCACGCCACATGGTCTGATCATGAAGATCAACTCCGAGCAGGTTAAGCTTTCCAAGGAGCTGATGCAGGATGATATGGATTTCTGGGACTGGTATACGCGGAGGTTGGTGCGGGGGTATACCTTCCGACGGGATCTGCCAGCGCAGAAATCTTTTTCAAAACTCCGCAGCGCAATTGCCGGTCTGTATGCAGCCACTGGCTTGCAAAAAGAGGCGGAAGAGGCTTACCGCGAGGCGCGCCTGCTCTATCCACTCAGCCCTGAGGCCAGCTTTCGGATGCTGCAGGAGGTTGTCCTGCCGCAGGCCCGTTACGATGAGGCAGAGGATGTTTTGAAATATTTTGTTGAGAAAGACCCCAACAACACCAGGGCTGTGCATTTTTATGGCTTTGTGACCAATGTCAATGTGACGCAAAAGCGTATTTTGGAACTCATCAAAAAAGGGCAGGTTGATCAAAAACTTGCGACAGATGATGTCTTTGAACTGGCCATGGCCTACCGCCAAATTGGGCAGAACCAATCCGCCGCCCACTATTTAAAGCGCTTGGTTGACATGGGAGTGGCTAGTCTGCCAGCGCAAAAACGGCTGGACGTGGCCCTAACTCTCTCCGAGTTAAAACAGCATGCCGACGCTGTAAAGGCCATGGACCCTTTGCTGCACTCTATGCCACCTGGGACCAGTCTGGAAATCCTGCTGCGAGTTGCTGACCTTTATCAGGATGCGCAGCAGATGGATCAAAGCGCCGCAGTTTTAATGATGATTCTCAAGGCAAATCCCAATCACTGGCCTTCGTGGGTCAATATGGCCAGCATCTATCTGGCTAAAGGGCAGTCCCAGCAGTTTCAATACGCTGTGCAGAAAGCGGTGTCGATTGGCCAGGGAGCCGCTTTGCAGAGTATCGAAAAGAACCCAGTGCTGAAAAAAGCGGCTCTGCCGATTGTTCAGCAGATGATGCAGCGCAGCACTCCCGCTCTGCCTGGAGTCGGCTTGCGGTGAAAAAAAATGCTCTCTATATCGGTGCTCTGATCGCAGTGTTTGCCGCTGCGCTGACATTGCGCATTCCTGAACTCGACCAAAAACCGATGCATGGAGATGAGGCTAATCAGACAGTGCGCGCCGGCCTGCTGATGGACTCTGGAGTCTATCACTATGACCCAGCGGATCACCACGGCCCGGTGATGTATTTCGTGGCCATGCCGTTCTGCCGGGCAACCGCCTCTAGCTTCGCCGAGACAAGCGAATGGAATTTCAGGCTGGTAACTGTCTGTTTCAGCACTCTGACCATGGTTCTGATGCTCGGTCTGGGATTTAAATCAGCGGGCGGGCTGTTCAGCAACCGCAGCGGTCTGCTCTTCGCCCTGCTCTTCACCGCACTCTCGCCAGCACTGACCTATTACAGCCGCTTCTTTATTCAAGAGTCAATACTGGTCTGCTTTCTGACCGGCATGCTGGTCTGCGGCCATGGCTATGCCCGTTCGCGCGAGCGCGCTGGCAACGTACTGCTCAAGCCTTCGGTGATGGCGGCGTTTTTCGGCATCTTTGCCGGCTTGTGCATTGCCACCAAGGAGACCGCTGTGCTCTCCTTTGCCGCGATGTTTGCGGCCGCTCTCACGGTGTTCGGCCCCAAGCGGCTGCTCAAGGTCTGGAACACCCGCGACTTTCTGATTGCAACAGGCTCCGCAGTATTAGTGGCCGTGCTGTTCTTCTCCTCTTTCTTCACCTATCCCCAAGGTGTTGTTGATGCGCTCTTTGCCACAGTGAAAACCTATTTCTTCCGGGCGACCAAGGTGCCGGAGCACCAGCATCCATGGAACTTTTACCTGAAAATCATCTTCTGGTTTAAATATGGGCGGGGACCGCTGTGGAGCGAAGCAGGGGTGTTGATTCCCGCCGCCGTAGCTCTGGGTGTGGCCCTCACAACCTGGGTTAAACGAAAAGCCGCCGTGAGCGCTCATACACTCTTTGTGCTCTTTCTCGCTGTTTACACCGTTGTTTTGACAGGCGTTTACAGTGCCATCCCTTATAAAACACCGTGGTGCGCGCTCTCATTTCTACATGGTGCGATTTTGCTGGCAGGTGTCGGCGCTGGTTACTTAATTGATCGAGCCGCCCAGTTACCCTCCCGCTCGCTCCGCACTCTCGCATATTTAGCTGCGCTGTGGTTGACAGCCTGGCTTGCCATAGCCCATACCCTCCAAAACAATCGAGCCTGCGGCAAGCTGGCGGCTGACCCGCGCAACCCCTACGTCTATGCGCATACCGGACGCGACGCGATCGAGCTGGTGGCCTCAATTGAAAGGGCCGCCGACACGGCGCAGCCCTTTGACACACTCATCGCCATTGCCGTGCCCACGCCCGACACCTGGCCGCTGCCCTGGTATCTGCGCCGCTACCGCAATGTCGGCTACTGGACGAAGGTTGATCAGATCCCCGCCAGCCTGCACCCAACAATTATTGTCGCGGCGGCGGATCAGGGTGACGCTGTTGCTGAAAGGTTCGGCAAGGATATGCAGTCCAACTTCTTTGGCATTCGCCCAGGTGTGCTGTTGAACCTCTTTGTTCCCGCCAAGGTCGAAGAGTAGGTGATACGAAATAGGGGTTAAGTCGGTTCCCCAGAGAAATTTGTGCCTCTCTTATTTAGAGGACACGATAAAGAGAGGCGAAATCGTCCGTAAGCCGTTGGAAACCAACTCTGAATTCTGATGTCTGGATTCTGAATTCCAGGCGTGATGCAATGAAGTAAAATCACACTTCAAAGCCGCTCTCTTTAAGGATGTGAATGAGGGCTTCGGCGGCGGCGACTTCGGCGGCGCGCTTGGTGCCGGCTGTGCGCTGAGCCTGATAGCCGCCGTAAACCGCCGCCCGCATAGTATAAGAGGGGTCATGGTCAGGGCCTTGGGAACCCATCAGGGTGTAAATCGGCGAGTTGGGCCAGCCATGGCGCTGGGCCAGCTCCTGCAGCGCCCCTTTGGGATTATCAAACCAGCGCTCGGCTGGCATGTCAGGGATTTTCAGAGCCAAATTCTCAAACAACTGCGCCGCAGCGGCGTATCCTCCATCGCACCAAACCGCGCCGAAAATCGCTTCGAGAGCGTCTTCAAGTGTCCGGTCAACACTGCGTTCATCCACTGGCAAGCCGGAAACGAGGATGTACTCGTCCAAACTACAGGCGCGCGCCAGCTCCGCCAGCGCATGGCCGTTGGCCATATGCGTGACGCGCAGGGTCAGCTCCCCTTCGGCCAGATCAGGCGAGTGAAGGTAAACATACTCTGCCGCCAGAAGACCATACACTGCGTCACCCAGAAACTCCAGCCGCTGATTGTCCGACTTGACACTCTCCGGGTTGCGCCCGCGATAGGCAGGCGGCGTTAAAGCCAGATCAAGCAGGGTCATATCATTAAACTGATATCCTAAAATTTTCTGGAGCTCTTTGAGTTTTTCTAATCTTTGCATACTGTGAATCCTTGGCTATAACTTCAAGTGGTTGGCTAGTTCAAATAATCGTTCAACAGGTTCAAATGTTTAAAGGAGTTAAGATGTGTGCCATCTTTTTTCTTTTTGTCGCGAACTTTGGCGCGAACTTTGTCGATTTTCTTCACGCCTACACCCTCTTAGGCCCGCGCGGAGCGCGGAGGGAGGTGCTCTACTAGCGACACAAACCATGCAATGCCGCTCATAGAGCGGCTACTACACCGAACAACCATCCTTGAGCCTTGCGTTCCGCAACGTAGCGCACGTGTAGTAGTCGTTCTATGAGCGACACCGCACGGCAACTCTTGCACTTTGCTCCGCAATCCAGGCTGCAGGCTGTTCTTTTGACCTGGTGACTCGGTGACCTGGTAACTCGGTGGCAGCGCTTACGGACCTCCGCCTCCGATTCACTGAACCTTCAAATTACCTCCTCGTTTTTTCGCGGTACAGCCGCATTGCCCCACTAACGCCACCGGATCAAAGAGACCAGGCTGCCGCAATCATCGCTTGGCAGATTAAAAGCGCGCACCTTCTCCCAGTCAATCTCGCGCACCTGACTCCACAGGGGATAGCGGTAGATGAATTTATCACGGGTCATGAAAACCCAGACCGCGGAGGTGGAGAGGGAGTTTTCCTGCACTCCCACCACGCCATAGGGCACTAGGTTCAGCTCATAAGCAGCTGCCTTGCACAGCGGCAGCAGGTCGATGTGCCAGTTACTGACGTGCATGGCAAGGATACCACCCGGCGCCAAACGATTGAGATATAACTCAAAAGCCTCACGGGTGGCCAGGTGGCAGGGCACCGCGTCGCCAGTGTAGGCATCGATCATCAAGACATCATAGAGCGGGTCCCCGGCTGCCTGCTCAATCTCCATCATCCGGCGGGCATCACCTTCAATCAGATCAACTTGCGCTGGGGAGTCCTTCAAATAGGTGAACAGTGATTGGTCGGTGGCCACCTCGATTACGAGCGGATTGATCTCATAGAAGCGGTAGAGATCTTGCGGGCGGCCATAGCAGGCCATTGTGCCCGCACCCAAACCCACAACCCCGACTGTCATGGGCTGAGCGCTCTTAAACTTAGGATGGGCGGCCACCGCAATCCCGCCGCCGGTCTCGCCGTAATAGGAGGTGCCTTTGTTCCGCAGGGAGGAGCCACACGCCTGAATGCCATGGGTGGTCTGCCCACACCACAGATAATGCACCTCATGCTTGCCCTCCTCGCCAAAAGACTCTATGGTGCGGGTGACCTTGATGCTCCCGTAAAAATTGCGTTTCTGATAACTCACCCGCGATGAAGAGCGATGCCCACCAGTGGAGATCACAAAAAAGAAGACGCTCCCGCAGAGGAGTAAAAGCAGCCGGAAAAAGAGCACCCGGTCCTTGACAAAAGTGATCGCATCCAGCATCCACCAGCACAGGAGCAGCCCGCAGACCCCTAAAATCAAAGGGTATTCCAAAACCGAGCTGAACAGGTTAGGGGCAACAACAGCGGAGAGAACTCCGCCAACCGCTCCGCCGGCAGCCAGCATCAGATAGAAACAGGTCAAACGTTTGTGTTCAGGACGGTTCTGATAAAGCACAGTGTGCATCCAGGTGCCGCAGAACATTAAAAGCGCAGCCGAAGCAGCGCAACTCACGCCAAAACTGCCAGCACCGACAATCCCTCTGGCAAGGGCAGCGAACACCAGCGATGCGAGAGCCAGCGCCCCCCAGAACTTTAACAATCGGATGCCCCAGCAGGAGAACCCAACCACGTAGCTCAGCAGAAAAATTGCGACAAACGCCACCCATAACAATGGCAGCGGTGTGACATCAATAAACATGTGGGCGATCACCGCGTTGAGCATAAACGCGGAGATGGCCGGAATCACAAACCAGCTCCACTCCAGCACCTTTCGCTTTGGCTCAGGGGCGGCCTCGACATGGAGTCTTGAAAGATCTCTTGTTTGCGAGATCATAACTTTAAAAACAACACCATAGATCAAGATCAGAACACCTAACCCATACCATTGGATAGTAACCGGGACAAAAGGTTCGATCAGGAACGGATAGCATAACAACCCAGCGAAAGACCCGAGGTTGGAGATGGCGTAGAGGTGATAGATGTCACCCCGGGAATCGTCGCCTGCCAGCCAGGCCTGCACCAGAGTACTGCCAGAGGCTAGCAATACATAGGGCAGCGCGGCGAAACTCAAAACACCCAGCACCACATAAAACAAGGCACTCGAGGGTCTCTGAATAAACTGAGCAACATCGGTTCGAAAAAAAGTGACCAGAAAAACTGAGCATGCCGCCGCAATCAGCAGCGCCAGGTGTAAGTTTTTACCCGCGCTTTTAAAATCTCGAAACCAATGCGCATAAAAATAACCAACCAGCAGCAGTACCTGAAACGAGGCGAGGCAGATGACCCACACTGCGGCGGCGCCCCCAAAAACCGGCAACAAAGTACGGCCGACCACTGGCTGCATCAGAAACAGCAAAAAAGAGCCTGTAAAGACCGTTGCTGTCGGCAAATAAGAGTGCCGCAATTCAGCGCCCATATCAACATATCCCTTTTCCAGAGTTTAGTGTGGTAGTGTAGTAATCGCTCTACGTGTCGGGCATAGTTCCGCTTGCGGGACGACGCCCGACACGTAGAGCGGCTTCGGTCGACGATGCTGTGCGACTCGCCTTCCAATGGTTTAAGGTGTTTTCCATGTGTTTTTTATCTTTGTCGCAAACTTTGTCGATCCTTCTCGTTCATTTATTTCCAACAAAGTTTACAACAAAGTTCGCCTATCATTCGGCTGGCGTATCCCTTCAAGCTTGCGTAGCACTGTAGCCGCGGGCCGTGACCGCGGGGGGCTCGTTTATGGCGAGCCACCTGGCAGCTTACGGCTCGCGAAGCACAGCACTTTCGCTTCGCTAGCGCGTTCACGGCCCGCGCCCTACAGCTTCGACCTACTAATCACTCGGCAGGCGCTACGAGCCTGCCGCTCTACAAACCGGATCAGCGGGTTCATAGCCCCGCCGTACTTATAGTTGCGCGAGGCGGACTGAATCTTTGTCTCGAACCTTGTCTCGAACCTCGTCTTTTTCGGCCATTTAGCCTAGTTACCTCATAGTTTTCCCGCGGCCCAGCCGCACGACTTGCAAGCTTCATCAAGGTTGAAATTGTAGGGTTGGCGGTGCTTGTCCGGCGTAGTTCCGCCATGCCACGGCGTAGCACCGCCATGCGAGCGAAGCCGGGTTGCGGAACGACTTGTCGGGCGTAGCTCTTGCGAAGCCTGAAGCCGGATGAGCCAAACAAAGATTATGAAATCCCATGGTGCGCCTTTGACAAACAAACGCCCGGCATCCGCACATTGCTTCTAAGAAGCAACACTACACCCCAGAGCGCGCCTTTCATGAGCCTGCTGCAAAATGCCGCTCATAGAGCGGCTACTACACCGAACGACAACCCTTGCATTCCGCAGTGCAGCACATGTAATGAAAATGTTTTCTGCAAGCAAGATGCTTGCACTACTCTCACGCTTGCGCTTTAATCCACGCTTCCGCTTTAACAAACAACTCTTTATTCTTTTCCGCAAGTTCCGGCTTTTTCTTAAAGCTGGCACCCAAAGCGAGAAGAATGCTCTCACGGTTTAAATTCATCGCCCCATGCACAGATATCGCAGCCAATATGATTGTGTTGGCAGCCTGGGCCACTCCAAAATCCACTGCCATGCGGATGGCCGGCACAGTAATAACCTCTACACCTTGCGGCGCGGAGATCTTAAGCGGGACCGTCTCATCCACAAAAGCAACGCCGCCGGGCAGCACATCACCGATGAACCGCTCGTAGGCCACTTGATTCATGGCAACCAGCAAATCCGGGCGGTCAGCATCTGGGGAGCCCACGGCGGAGCCGGAGACAACCACGGCGCAGGAGGCCGCGCCGCCACGCTGCTCCGGGCCATAGCTGGGGAACCAAGTTGTAAACCTGCGGTCGATCCTGGCGGCCTCTGAGAGCCAGAGCCCCAGGCTTAGAACGCCCTGCCCGCCATAACCGGAGAACCTCATCCGACGCTCCTTGAAGTTGGGATCCACTCTGGGAGCAATTATTTCATAATCATGCTCCGGACGTTCAAAAAATTCCTGCACTGAAACACAGGTTCGGACCTGCGGTTCCGGTTGCGGCAGGGCACTGTTGTCGCGGAAACATCCCAGCGGAAACTCGGCCTCCATCTCTTCCATGCAAAAGCGCGCTGTCTCCAAGGCCGAGGCTTTAATCCCTGTTGGGCAGGGTGTGATAATCTCCACAAAAGCATACCCCAGGTTGTCGCGCTGCATACGCAGCGCCTTACGGATCGCTTTTTTGGCTTTCATAATCCGGCTGGTATCAGCCACCGAGACACGTTCGATATAAACCGGCGCTGTGATCTGGTCCATAATCTCACAGACGTGAAGCGGGTAGCCATCAGTCAATGGATCGCGTCCGAAGGGAGAGGTCAGGGTGCGCATGCCCCCCAGCGTTGTCGGCGCCATTTGCCCACCGGTCATACCGTAATTCGCATTGTTGATGAACAGCACAGCCATGCGCTCGCCCCGGCTAGCCGCCTGAATGGTGCTGTTCAGCCCAATCGCAGCCAGATCGCCATCCCCTTGATAGCAGATGATCGACTTGTTCTTCAACGTCCGGGCCAGACCGGTGGCAGCTGAAGGGGAGCGGCCGTGGGCGGCGGAAATATTACCTACATCCCAGTAGAAGTAACCAAAAACACTGCACCCGACTGGGTTGAAAATGATAGTTTCATCCTGCATTCCCAGCTCTGCCAGGGCTTCAGTAATAAGTTTATGAACAATTCCATGGCCACAGCCCGCGCAGTAATGGGTTGATCTTGTTCGCTCCCCCCCCCGCGTAAAGAACTCATACATACCCAATGTTTTAATCTGTGTCATACAAACCTCTAGCAACCAAGCTCTTTTTTAACTCGTACGATCAGCTCTTCAACCGTGATCATGACACCGCCCATATGGAAAATTAGGGCAAGCTCCTGATAACGGTGCCCCTCCTTAGCGATATGCATCCGTAAATCATCGCAAAACTGGGAGTCACTGTGCTCAACAACCAGGACTTTGCGGTTGAGTGTCACTGAACAGAGCTGCTCAGAGGGAAGCGGGCTCAATGTAATTGGTCTGAACAACCCTGCTTTAACGCCCTCTGCTCTTAACAGATCAACCGCTGAGCGCGATATTCGGCTGGAGATGCCGTAAGCAGCCAAAATAATATCGGCATCGTCACAGCAATAGCACTCGCAAAGCACATCTTGCCGCATACTCTCGTATTTGGCTTTCAAGTGAAGATTGCGCTGCTCCTGAATTTCAGCATTCATAAAGATCGAGGTGATCAGATTGCCGCGGGTCTCGGCTGTGCCCTGCACCGCCCAATCCGTGACATCCGGTGGCTGATAGATACTCACAGGCAGAGTAATGCTCTCCATCATCTGCCCCAACAAACCATCGGCCAGAATAATAGCGGGTGTCCGGTATTTGAACGACAACTCAAAGGCTTTGATGGTCAAATCGCACATCTCCTGCACACTGCCGGGGGCAAACACCAGACATTTATAGTTGCCGTGTCCTCCGCCTTTAACCGCCTGATTATAATCGCTCTGTTCCGGAAAAATATTTCCCAGGCCCGGCCCTGAGCGCATGATATTGACAATAACTCCAGGAAGCTCTCCGGCGGCCATATAGGATAGGCCCTCCTGCATCAGGCTCATGCCCGGCCCAGAGGTGGCAGTGATCGCCGGCTTTCCGGCGCAGGCCGCGCCATACAGCATGCTGATCGCCGCCGTCTCACACTCAGCCTGCAGAAAAGTTCTGCCAACAGCGGGGTACCACTCAGCAGCCGCATGGGCAATTTCGCTGGCAGGAGTGATAGGATAGCCAAAATAGACCTCACTTCCCGCATACAAAGAGCCGACAACCACCGCCTCGTTCCCTTTTAAAAATTTAATCATAAAAATTATCCTTCTCGCGGAAGGGGCTCCTGCGCCTGTACTCAGACGGATGAATAATTAAAACGCGCTTATTCAGGCTTTTCAATTAAAATAGTATATGGTTCAGGGCAATTATAAAAACAGATTCCACAACCAGTACACCCTTTTCCAAGGTACTCCACTGGTCTGATCCCCTTACAATTTAATCTGTCAGATAGCTGCAAACATTTAAAGGGACAGGCTGCAACGCAACGCCCACAGCCCTTACACTCTTGTTCACTGATAACCGGTCGCGGCTTTTTCGGGTTTGAGAGTCCATCCTCATTCAAAGACATCCTATCTCCTTAAGATACATTTCAAATAGATTCGATATAGTATGTCATTTTTAAGTTCGCATGGCAAGCATGGCTATTGATTTGGAATGATTCTCCAATTATGATAAATTATGGCTTTTCAGGAGTTACTCGCATGACCATTTCTAGTAAAAACCTACTGCTTATTCTCGCCTTCACATTATGCGGCCTTTCCTGCACAACCTCCAAGGTGATCCAAGATACGCGGGTTCCGGAGGTCGAGATCGACTCTGCCAGCCAAATCTGGATCCACAATCGACGCGTGGAGGTCGGAAAGATCGCTAAAACATTGCGCTCCGCGGGCTTTCGCCGCGAGCAAGAAGTCAATATCCTGATTCCTAACCAACCTGACCGAACGCTGATGAAGGCTGTCTCATCCGATCTGGTGCGGGGTGGATTCACCCGCTCCGCTTTTATCAAAGCTAAATCCACCTCATCAATCACTTTGCCCGCAAAATAAATGAGCGCATTAAATAAAATCGGTTTAGCTCTGGGCAGCGGCGGCGCCCGCGGCTGGGCCCATATCGGCGCATTGCTTGAGCTACAAAAACTCGGCATTGGGATCGATTATATTGCTGGAACCAGCATTGGCAGCATTGCCGGAGCACTGTACGGCACAGATACACTTGCTCTGGCGGTTGATCTGGCCTTAAACCTCAATTGGAAAGATGTGGCCCGCCTTTTTCTGGAAGTAAATTTTCAACGCTCAGGGCTGGTTTCCGGCAAAAACTTTGTCAAACTCCTGAAAGATATCATACCTGCCCGCACCTTCGGTCAACTCTCGCTGCCGCTGGCAGTGGTCGTAACCGATCTGAAAGCAGAGCGCGAGGTTGTCTTCAACAGAGGCGATCTCTTTCACGCCATCCGCGCCAGTATTGGCATCCCCGGTGTTTTCACACCCGTGCCAGACGCTAACCGCCATCTAGTGGATGGCGGATTAGTAAACCCGCTACCAATCTCGGTCTGCCGCGCAATGGGAGCTGACCAAGTGATCGCAATTGATGTCAACCTCTGCCTGCCTGATCCAAAACGCTCCCCTTTTGAAACAAAGTCTCAGATCACGGAGGCTGCAAGCGACTCCACTCGGCTGACCTACCTAAAGAATTCAGTTGCAAAACTTCTGCCGCAACTCAGCACCCCTATCAGCGAAACCCTGGAGCACTGGTTTGACACCGACAAGAAGGAGCGCGAGTCTCTCTCGATTCTGGATGTTCTCACACTCTCGTTCCGGCTGACCGAAAATGAACTCACGCGCAACACGCTCAAACTCCATCCGCCAGAGATTTTGATTCAACCCGCGGTCGGTCACATCATGACACTGGAGTTTTACCGCGGCCCTGAAGCAATCGCCGCTGGCCAGGCCGCCGTGCTGGCCAAGCGCGAAGAGCTGTTGGCTTTAAGGGCTTAGACTATAGGGGTTTAGGGTCAGGATTAACAGGATTTTACTTAATAAATTATCTCTCACAGAGTCGCAGAGAACACAGAGAGCAAAAGTATATTACTCTGAGAACTCTGTGCCTCTGTGAGAGATAAAAAAACATCCAAACGAATGAGTACACCATGAACACCGATTTAATAGCCGAAAAAGTTGTCGAGCTTAGAAAGATCATCAGCCGCCACGACTATTTATACTATGTTGAGGCGAAACCAGAGATCGGTGATGCTGACTACGACGCGCTCTACCGCGAGCTGGAGGAGCTGGAGAAAAACCACCCGCACTTTTTAACCCCTGACTCCCCCACCCAGCGCGTGGGCGGCGAGCCGCTCAAAGAGTTCCAACAGGTCCGGCACAACCCCCCCATGCAAAGCCTGGATAAAACACACTCGCTGGCTGAGCTGACAGACTTTGACACATTTCTCAGCCGCCAACTTTCCGGCGAGGTGTGGGACTATGTGGTTGAACCCAAAATCGACGGGGTCGCCTTTTCCATTATCTATCAAAACGGCAGGCTGAACCGAGCGGCCACACGCGGCAACGGCGCAATTGGCGATGAGATCACCGCCAACATCAAAACCATCCGCTCAATCCCGCTCGTGATTGAAAACGCCCCTGAATTGCTGGAGGTTAGGGGCGAAGTCTATATGACACGCTCTGGATTTGCTGAACTCAACGAGCGGGAGGAGGAGGCTGGCCGCGAGCCTTTCATGAATCCCCGCAACGCTGCCGCAGGTTCGCTTAAACAACTCGACCCGCGTATCGCCGCCCAGCGACCGCTGGACGCGGTGATCTACGCCGCCGGCGCCATCAAGGGCACCAGTTTCTCAACGCACGGCGAGATGATTCAACGCTTTGCGGAGTGGGGCTTCAAAACCCCGCCATGGCAGCGTCTGTGCGTTGATATGCCAGCTGTCTTTGATGCCATTACCGAACTGCAGCGTCTGCGCCACGCCTTCTCCTTTGAAATGGACGGCGCGGTGATCAAGGTCAACCGTCGCGACCTTTATGCCGGACTGGGAGCGACCGCTAAATCACCCCGCTGGGCCCGCGCGTTTAAGTATGAGCCTGAACGGGCGGAGACACAGATCAACTCCATCACCGTCCAGGTTGGTCGCACCGGAGTACTCACACCCGTGGCCGAGCTGGAACCCGTGCTTCTGGCGGGCTCGGAGATCGCACGCGCCACACTGCATAACCTGGATGAGATCCGCCGCAAAGGAATCAAGATCAAAGATCGGGTCTGGATTGTCAAAGCTGGCGATGTAATCCCAGCGGTGGAGTCGGTCATTACTGAGAAGCGAGATGGCTCCCAAGAAGAGTTCAACATGCCGGAGGGTTGTCCAGAGTGTGGCGAAGGTGTTGTGCAGCTGGAAGGCGAGGTTGCTCACCGCTGCGTCAACCCAATCTGCCCGGCCCAGCGCATCGGACGGCTGCTACACTTTGTCAGCCGCGACGCGCTCAACATCAAAGCCATTGGCAGTAAGGTGGCTGAGGCGCTGGTCAACCAAGGGCTTGTAACCGATCCACTTGACCTTTTCACCCTCGACCCACAACAGCTGAGCAGCTTTGATCTCAACCAGGGGCAGGAGGGCACTAGCTCCCGACTACTGGGTAAAAACGCCGAAAAGGTGGTCGAAGCGCTTGAACAGGCGCGCGAGCTGCCATTGAATCGCTGGCTTTTCGCACTCGGCATTCCGCTGGTTGGCAAAACAGCCTCTGAACACCTGGCAGCGGCCCATGACACCCTGAGCGAGCTACAAACCTCGTCCGTGATTGAGAGTGTTATTCAACTCAGCAACTGCTATGAGGAGGCTGCGGCCATCAACCCGCGCTCCACCGCCAACCCGCCCCGCGATGAAGCGGAGCGGGAGGCGCGTCACACCCGTTATATCCGTTTGTGCGGCGAGATCGGTGTACTGGGCGACACCTTGGTGGAGGCAGGCGCAGCTGAGAAGAGGGCCGGAACCGCGCTGCCGACACAGTACACCACCACAATTAAAACAGAGGTTGCCCGCGCGGTTAAGAGATTTATGGCCTCTGATTACGGCCAGGCCTGCCTGCAAAGGCTGAAGGAGCTGGGGATCAATCCAACATCTGTTAAGCCGGAGATCTCCGACAATGCACTGTTGGCAGGGGTTGGCTTTGTGCTGACCGGCACGCTCTCGCTGGGTCGTAGCGAATACTCTGATCAGATCAAAGCCGCAGGCGGCGTGGTGCAGGACAGTGTCACAAAAAACACAAACTATCTGGTGGCGGGCGACAACACTGGTGCCACCAAGATCACCAAAGCCCAGAAGCTGGGCACAACAGTGATCAACGAGGCCGAGTTAATTGCTCTGCTGACTGGCGGAGCACCTCCGCCCAGCCCAGAACCTGTGGTCCCGCAGCCTGCCATCGCAGTCTCGCAACCGCCCACTCAGCAGAGCCTCTTTGATTTCTAAACTGGGAGCGCTGGCGTCCATGCCAGCATGCATAACGCAAGAGCCGACGAGGACATCGGTACTCCCAGGTACTGTTTCAAAATCTGTAAGACATGCGCCAACTGAGTAATACGCAAGCCAAAGTTGTAGTGCGTAATTTACATTTAAAGCCGCTTCTTCAACTACCCCTTAGTCAACCTCGGGGAAGGCCAGAATACGGTAGAACCGGCTTGAGACATCCGCAGGATGCGGATAGGTCAACGGCTGACCGGAGTCTGTCCAGTAGGTTACGGCATCTACCGCAATAACATAGGGATAGATGTTCTGCCATTTGTCAGCGAGCGAATCGCGGTACTGAACCATATATTCGGTGCCGGGAATGGTTGCGAAAGTAATCTCGACCGTGCCATCAGAACGTGGCCAGACACGCTGTGCCATGCCGGGAGTCACCGTTTCGGGCAGTGGTGGGTAGACTAAAACGCGGTAGAATCGGCTTGGCACATCCGCCGGATGTGGATGGGGCATCTGGCCGAAATCCGTCCAATAGGTAATGCTCTCAGCGGCAGTTAGGCGCGGATAGATACTCCGCCATTCACCACCAAGCACATCACAGTATTGAACCATGTAATCACCCCTGGGAACGGTTGCAAAAGCGATCTCGAACGTGCCACCGGCAACCCGCTTAACCTGATGTAGATAGCCCGCCGCTACAATCGTCAGCGTGCCTGTCGTCGAACCTATCCAGTTATCGAGATCCACGGTAGCCACCACAATGTAGCTGCCAACATCCGTTGGAGCCGTTGCCGAACCGTTGTAGGAGAGGTCCACCGGCATGCCGGATAGGTCCGTCGTCACTGTCGCATGCTTGGGCGTTCCGTCGTAGGTGTGTGTCAGGTCGCTCAGTGTCAAGATGGCGGCACCTCTGATCGCTTGCACAGTCGCAGTGGCCGAGGTCGCGTAAAAAAGGTCATCCTGGGCCTTGGTGGCGCGAATGACGATCGTGCCGCTGCCAGCCGACACATACAGCTTTGGTCCGTCCAGGATGGTGCCAGGCCCTGAAATCACCCTGTAGCTGACCGCTCCCGTGCCCGAACCGCCCGATGTCGATAGCTCATTCTTCACGCGGTAGGCCTGCGGAGTGATTGGCTCGAAGATCAGCGGTGCCTGCTCTGCCCTCTGGTAAGTAAATGCATTGGGCTGAACCGTCTCGCCGAAACGGGTGGAAACCACACGTACATCGCCGCGACCGATCATAGCTGCCTGCCCCGCTGAGACCACGATTTGGGTCGAGCCTGAGACGCTGACAACTGAACCGGTAACACCGCAGATTGTAACCCAGTCAATATCGTTTATCGTACCGTCACAGAGGTTGGTGCCGCTGATGACGACCTCATACCCGCCGGTATAAACTCCATAACTCGGCGTAACACCATATTCAAACAACCCGAAATCAATATCTGAATCGGGCACGTTAATCTGGCCGGTCGTATTGGTCCCCCAAGCCACAATCGTGCCGTCGGCCTTCAATCCCAGCGAGTGGAGGCTACCGGCCGCCACTGCCACAAAATCGGCATTGGGAGCCGGCACGTCTAACTGGCCGCCACTATTGTCCCCCCAAGCCACGATCGAGCCATCGGCCTTTAACCCCATCGAATGGACTGCGCCAGCCGCCACCGCCACGAAATTGGTATTGGGTGTAGGCATGGTCAACTGGCCCAGCGTATTGGTCCCCCAGCCCACGACCGATCCATCCGCCTTGAGCCCCAGTGCATGGCGGTGCCCAGCCGACATAGCCACAAAATTGCTGTTGGGAGACGGCACATCCGTCTGATTGTAATCATTGCGACCCCACGCTACAATGCGGCCATCGGCCTTCATCCCCAGCGAATACCCTGAATAGCCAGCCGCGATCGCCACAAAACCGCTGTTGGGAGCAGGCATGGTCAACTGGTCCAGCGTATTGGTCCCCCAGCCCACGACCGATCCATCCGCCTTGAGCCCCAGCGAATGAATGTCGCCAGCCGAGATCGCCACAAAGTTGCTGTTGGGAGCGGGCACGGCCGTCTGGCGGTCAAAACTGCGTCCCCACCCTGAAATCGTGCCATCGGACTTCAACGCCAGACAATAAGCGCCACCTGCTGAAACCGCCACAAAATCGCTGTTCGGAGCGGGCACATTGAGCAGTCCGGAATGATCGCGCCCCCAGACCGCAACTGAGCCATCCGCCTTGAGCGCCATGGAGTGGTAATCTCCGCCCGAGATATGCGGCTTACCGCTGGCGATGAATTCGGGATTGTTTATCTCTCCCGCGGGATTCACCGTGTATGCTCCCGCCAGCGTCATGTCGCCGCTGTCAAAGCTCTGGAGCACGATGTCCTGTGCGCCTTCCACGCCGAACGCCGGCATCGTGATCGTCACAGAATCCGCCCTTTGCCCGGTGATGGTTGCCGCCACGCCGCCAACGAGTACGTTCGTTAGCGAACCCAGACCGCCGAAGGTAATCGTCACGGAATTCCCGCCCGCTGCGGGACCATTGGAGGCCGACAAGGGAACCACGGAAATACGATTCGTCACCGACACCGCCGCATTCCAGCTTTCGTCGCCTGCCTGGGAAGCGACCACCGCAACCGTCCCGCCTGCGGAGAAGGCAAGAGTTGAGCCGTTCAGGCTGCCGGGGCCGTCAACGACTGTGTACGCCACCGGCAAGCCGCTTGAAGCGGTGGCTGCGAGCAGCACAGAATCCGCGAAGCCCTGTATCGCAATAGCGGGAAAATCGATCGTCTGATCGGCTTTGAAATAGGTAAACGCATTGCTCTGGGTCGTCGTGCCGTGGCTGGTGGAGACCACCACCACATCTCCAATGCCTGGCGATCCCGCCGCCGCTGTGACGACGATTTGGGTGGAACCCGCGACGCTGACCAACGAAGCCGGGGCACCGCAGAGTGTCACGGAGGTCACATCGCCCAGCGTGCCGTCGCTGAGGTTGGCGCCGTTGATCACGACCGGGTACCCGCCGCTAGCCCAACCGCGCTCCGGTGCAACACCATAAGGAAACCGCCCAAAATGGGCATTTGGAACCGGTGCTATCGCCTGGCCAAAATAATTGTCCCCCCAAACCACGAGCGTTCCATCCGCCTTGAGCCCCAGTGAATAATAATCGCCGGCCGAAACCGCCACAAAGTTGCTGTTGGGGGTGGGTACCGTTGTCTGGCCATTATTATTGCCTCCCCAGCCCACGATCGACCCGTCGGCCTTCAATCCCAGTGAATGATTGCTGCCGCCTGCTACCGCCACAAAATCGGTGTGTCCGAGTGGCACGTCCGTCTGGCCATAGATATTAAGCCCCCATGCCACGACCGAGCCGTCCGCCTTGAGCCCCAGTGAAAAAGCATCGCCAGCCGCCACCGCCACGAAATTGCTATTCGGACCCGGCACGGCCGTCCGACCAGCATCATTCCAACCCCAGCCCACGATGGTTCCATCCGCCGTTAACCCCAGTGAATGGTATGTGCCTGCCGCCACCGCCACGAAATTACTGTTCGCAGTAGGCACGTCCGTCTGTCCCCAATTATTGCGCCCCCATGCCACGACCGAGCCATCCGCCTT
>Ga0265294_10001195_pt1 | contig 35346 bp, 31 predicted proteins | sample MunlanPumphouse3_FD_192504 | JGI IMG/M metagenome (GOLD analysis project Ga0265294, IMG submission 192504) | Groundwater microbial communities from a municipal landfill in Southern Ontario, Canada - Pumphouse #3 | ecosystem: Environmental > Aquatic > Deep subsurface > Groundwater | place...
GGGTCGGAGTCGGGGTCGGTATCGGTATCGGTATCGAAAAGCGTACGAGGTCGACCCCGATACCGACCCCGACTCCGATGCGTTTGACCGTCGAGTTACCCCATCGTTTTTTCGCGGCGCGCGGCGCGCCGCGCGGCGGGCTTGCCTATAACTCGATTACTTGTCGTAGTTCCGCATCTATAACTCGAAGTCGGGGTCGGTATCGGAATCGGTATCGAAAAGCGAAAAAGATCGACTTGGCGACTTCACGACTTCCGATTTCTATGCTGGCCTCTGACCTCTGGCCTCTGGCCTCTGACCTCTGACCTCTGGCCTCCGACCTCTGACCTCTGACCTCTGACCTCTGGCCTCTGACCTCTGACCTCAGATCTCTTTGCAAGGCTTGATAATAATAGCGACAGCGGCGGCCTTCTCAGCCGTCAGAATCAGTGTCGCTCCGTTCAACCCTTTAATCAGTGCCGCCGCCACGCAGGCAACTGTGGATGCTCCCGCCAACTCGCCGCACAAATCCTCCAGCCGTAGCGACGGCAACGGCAGGGCGATAGCCGTCTCCTCGCCACCAATATACAGTGTGGTCAACTCTGTGGCGTTTAAACCCGCTCTATGCAGTGCGACGCTGACCGCTATCCCGGCGTCGGGCGCAATGCCGCAGCCCGCGATCTCTGCCAACGCATGCTCGGCTGAGGATTCAACCACCAGCGCGGCAGCGGACTCGCCTTGCGTCCGGCCGGTGCTCTGCGCCAGGATTCGCGGTAGAGAGAGTGCGTCACAACCAACGGTCAGAATGCACTTTGAGCTGCCCGCGCGGATGGCGTCGTACGCCTCCACCAGTGCCACGCCCGAGGCAATGCGGGGATTGGTGATGTTTTCGTGGGCACCGGTGAGTGACCACTCCATGCAGGCCAGACTGATCGGTGTGTTGGAGTAGGCGTGCGGAAAGATAAAGGGTTTGACCAGGCGCGGTCCCTTGTTGATAAAGTCGGCAAAGAATAGTTGCTGAGTTGAGGCGCAGCCCCATGCAGTGCCTGCCATAATGCCTGCGTTCAAGGCCTTGAGTGTTACCGCAGTGTGGCGGGCCTGTTGCAGCGCCGCGCCGCAGGCGCAGAGGAACAGACGGCTGCTATCGTCCAGATAGGGTTTGGTGGTAACGCCGTAATCAGCGGTATCAAGCTCAAAGACCGCACCCACAACTGGCTGCTCCTCTGTGTCTGGCATCTCAAAGCGCTCTAGCGGAAAGCAGGCGCTCTCGTTCTCTTCCAGCGCTGCCAGCGTTTCTTCTCTGTCGCAGCCCAACGCGCTGATCAAGGCGGAGCCAGTAATGAAGATTCGGTTCGCCTGTTGGGCCTGTTTTGGAACGGGGGTGCGGCTGACCACCAGTGCTGCATTGCAGCCTCCGAAACCAGCGGAGTTGGAGAGTATATGGTGCAGATCAACGCTTCGCGGAGTTGTCACTACATCCAGCGCGCACTCTGGATCATGTTCGGTCAGACCCGCAGTGGGGGGGATCAGGTTGTTCTGCAGCGAGAGCACTGCTGTGATCAGCTCCACCGCGCCAGCGGCTCCCAGCATGTGTCCCAAGGCGCCTTTGATTGAGGTGGCGGGAATTGATGCGGCGCAGGTGCCGAAGCAGCTTTGAATGGCTTGTGTTTCAGTGACATCGTTGGGCTTGGTGCCTGTGCCATGGGTGTTGATATGGTCAATCTGATTGGTAGCCAACCCCGCTTGTTGCAGAGCTTCACTCATTACCGCAGCGGAGCCAGCGCCCTGCGGGGCTGGGGCGGTCATGTGGTGTCCGTTGTTGTTAGCGGCCCAGCCAGTCAGGAAAGCTAGCGGCGGTTGAGTGCTTCCATCTACCGCTTCAAGCACGATTGCCGCGGCACCTTCGGTAAAAATGGTTCCGCTGCGGTGGAGGTCAAAGGGACGTACCGCCTTGTTGCTCATGGTTCGTAGGGCGCAGAGCCCGCACCAGGCAAAGCGGGAGAGTGCGTCGTAGCCGACAATTACCACCCGCCGGGCACGTCCGGCAGTGATCAAGCCAGCGGCGGTGACGACTGCGGAGGCACCGGAGGCGCAAGAGAGCGAGAGCGAGAGGCGTAAGCCAGCCAGCCCTAGTTTGTCCGCGATGATATCCGCGGTGTTGAAATGGGCGCAGCCGATTGCAAGGCTAGGCTCGTAATCCGGATGTTCGGGGGGGATTAGCGCCTTTTCTCCGAAATCAATATTGCCGAAGTTGGAGGCTGTGATCAGGACGATCTCCTCTAGCACCTGCGGGTTGTCGAGTATGTCGGCCTGTGTCAGTGCTTCAAGGCAGGCGGCTGCTGCAAAGGCGGTGGCGCGTGGTTCGTCTTCAAATCCCTCCGGCGCGGTGAAATCACGGATCACACCTGCTTGGGTGCAGAGGATGCCGCCCAGATCAAAGAGATCCATAGAGGAGATGGCGGATCTTTTTTCAAGCAGTGCACGCCAGAGAATTTCGACTCCGCTTCCATAAGGTGTAACGGCCCCCATGCCCGTGATTGCGATCGATCTGTTCATCTTCCTTGCCTCTCTTCAAAATCTTTGTATGCCATTGATGCCACATCATTCAATATCAGCCTTCTCCAGGCGGTTGACAAGCCGCATAACATCAATGCCGCAGCGCGAATGCTACAAAAAAGAGGAGTTTACTTCAGAGGGACCTGCCACCGGCAGCTCAATGGAGAAGGTTGTCCCCGCGTTCGGTGTTGAGACAAAACTGACTGCGCCGCCCAGATAACGTTCACCAAGCAATTTGATGCTGTATGTCCCCACGCCTCGCCCAGTGCCTTTAGTTGAGAAGGAACGGGTGAAGACCTGATCCTTGACGCTTTGGTCCATGTGTTGCTCGTTGTGAACACAGAAAAGGATCTGCTCGTCGCTAGGTTTTTTGCATCCGATGGTCACTGTGTTTTTAATCGTCGACGCTTCCAATGCGTTTTTAAGCATATTTCCGATCACACGCGAAAATTGATTTTTGTCGCTGACAAATACGGCATCGATGGCTTGGTCATCAATTTTGATTTTCTTTTTCCGGGCGCAATTGTAATGGCGATTGAGAGATACAACCTCTTGCAGTATTTCCTTTGAACGAAGTTCTACCAGATCCAGCGCAAGATCGCCATCTTCCGCAAGCAACAGGCTTTCTTGCGACTTGACTTCATTGACCAGCATTTTTATGCCTGTGGTGATTATTTGTGCCAGCCCGTTCTCCTTGTTTGTGGCGTGCCGCGGCATGATCTCGACAGTGGACAATAAAATTTGAAGTGTGTTGTTGATATCATGAAAAAAGATTCGTTCAAGCACCTCCTTTCGTTTTTCATTACTGATGTCGTTCAGTACAAGCATGACAAAATGTTCATCCGTAAAGAAATACGGTGATGTTGTCACACGAAAATCATGCGGCAGGTATCTGCCGGTGATGTTGACGTGGCACTCTTCAACCGAACGCGTGCCTTGGAAAGCGGTGAGGACTGATTTGACTGCACCACAGGCGCGGCAGAGCAATGTGGTTCCGCAACCATGCTCGGATTCATTCGCGTGAACACAGTGTAAGGCTTCACCAGGGCGCAGCCCGTAAAGATCTTTGCGTTTGAAAACGCCTAGCAGAGATAAAGCCGCACTGTTGGCAAACACTATCTGGTGCCTCTCATTGAGAATCAAGATTGAGTCGGGGACCATGTCAAGCTGATTACACAGCAATGGAGTTTTTGCGACCCGCGCGACCTGGCGCTCAATCTCTTTTCTATCAAGTCTGGTAGCTGGCGCAAGGGGGGCGTGCGCACTCAGTGAAACCATATTATCTTTCCTTTTTTTACTTTCTTAGAAACACCAAATATTTTTTCGACTATTGGGCACAACCAACTGCATTATCAGTAGTACGATAATGCGACATAGTTTTGTAGTATAGCTGTTAATGCGGTGCAATGTCAAATTCATCCTTTGATCTCGCTCATGGGGATGCCGAGCGCCTTGGCTACGCCCTCACCATAAGCGGGATCAGCCTTGAAGCAGTTTCGAACATGGCGGTGTTTGATGTTCATCGGCGCATCGCCCATGTTGCGGGCGGTGTTGTCGAAGAGCACCTGTTGCTGCTCAGGACGCATGAGCCGGAAGAGAGCACCGGGCTGGCTATAGTAGTCGTCATCGTCTTCGCGGTGGCTCCAGTGGTCAGCCGCTCCCGAGAGAGCCAGCGGCGGCTCTTTGACCTCTGGCTGCTCCTGCCATTCGCCGTAGCTGTTAGGCTCGTAGCCCAGTGTAGCACCGTAGTTGCCATCCGTGCGCATCTGACCATCACGGTGGTAAGCATGGTAGGGACAGCGTGGGGCGTTGACAGGGATCAGGCTGTGGTTGACTCCAAGGCGGTAGCGCTGGGCATCGCCGTAGGAGAAGAGACGGCCCTGCAGCATCTTATCTGGCGAGAGCCCAATACCCGGCACAATATTGGCAGGGTTGAAGGCGGCCTGTTCAACATCGGCAAAGTAGTTTTCCGGGTTGCGGTTAAGCTCCAGCACGCCGACATCGATCAGCGGGTAATCCTTGTGCGACCAGACCTTGGTCAGATCGAACGGGTTATAGGGCAGCTGGGCGGCTTGCGCATCGGTCATGACCTGGATCTTCACATTCCATTTCGGAAAGTTGCCGGCCTCGATGTTGTTGAATAGATCGCGCTGGTTGCTTTCACGACAGCCTGCAATCACAGCCTCAGCCTCCTGGTCTGTGAGGCACTTGATGCCCTGAGCGGTCTTAAGGTGGAATTTGACCCAGATACGCTCGTTCTTGGCATTGATCAGACTGTAGGCATGGCTGCTGTAGCCGTTCATGTGGCGATATGAGAGAGGAATGCCGCGGTCGCTCATGGTGATGGTGACCTGGTGGAGTGCTTCGGGCAGATTGGTCCAAAAATCCCAGTTGTTTTTTGCGCTGCGCAGATTGGTTTTTGGGTCGCGCTTAACCGCGTGGTTAAGGTCCGGGAATTTGAGTGGGTCACGCAGGAAGAACACCGGCGTGTTATTGCCAACTAAATCCCAGTTGCCCTCTTCTGTATAGAACTTCATGGCGAAGCCGCGAATATCGCGCTCGGCATCGGCCGCGCCACGTTCGCCGGCCACTGTGGATAAGCGCACAAACGCCTCGGTCTTTTTTCCGACCTCAGAGAAAATCTTCGCCTTGGTGTACTGTGTAATATCATTTGTGACTGTAAAGGTGCCAAAGGCGCCTGAGCCCTTGGCATGCATGCGGCGCTCCGGGATGACCTCCCGATCAAAGTGGGCCAGTTTTTCTAGAAACCAGACATCTTGAAGCAACTGTGGGCCGCGTGGTCCGGCAGTCATCACGTTCTGGTTATCAGCAACCGGTGCCCCTGCTGCTGTTGTCAACTTTTTACTATGATCTTGCATGTTCCTACTCCTATTGGGCTTTATTGAATCTTGGCTAAAGCAAATATCGTATTAACATAATATTTGATACACTTTAAACATCCAAATAAAGATAGCTATAACTTGATTAAGTAAAGATAATTATATCACAATTTTAACTAATACCAATCCTAATTTCAAAAAATTTGTTAAATTGTAATATGAAATGCGATAACACATAGGACAAAGAAATGTCCTATACAACAATATCACCTCAATAAAATCCTTCAAAAAACTGGAGAAAGGAAAAGCCACACTGAACAGCTGAGGAGCATAGAGGGTGCGCTAGTGTTTTTTAGGTAGAAAAATAGAGGGGTAAAAAATATTGCTGAGCTGTTTTGAGGTAAAAAATGTTGAGGTAAAAAATATTGGTAGCGTGATAATTTTTAACTACGAATAACGCGAATTTGCGCGAATGTTTTTAAACGTGATCTTATGATAAGGGTATTTCAAGCGATTAGCGACCCCGCTTAGCGGGGATGAAATACCCTTATCCTTTCGCGGAGATTCGCGGGCCAAAAACTCAGCTACGCACCCTTTCGTGCCTTTCGTGATTTTCGTGGTTAATGTTGCAATTCAGCAGTACGGCGGAATCGCAGCCCCTGTCCTACAAGTTTCAACCCCTGCGCTCCGCTACTCCGTGCATCCCCTGCTCCCTAACAACTTTTTCAGCTTTGATGGCGACAAAAGCGCCTCTCCCAAAACCATCTAAGATCAGTGAGGGTGCTTCGCCATGAATCAGGGTTTGCAGGGTTTTTGTGATCTCAAATCCCGCTGCTTGAAGATGTTTTTGCACCTCGTATGCTGAAAAAAAAGTGGCATCACAATAAAACCGGCTGCTGGCCTTTGTTTCAAAGTATTGTTGTCCAAGTTCACTTTCTCGGTCGACAAATCCAATAATGATTTCTCCTGCGCTTCTCAAGACCCGGAAGATCTCACTGAATGTCTTCAAGGGATCATCAACAAAACAAAGTGTTGTCACCATCAACACAAAGTCGAAACAATCTTCTGGAAAAGGTAGCGACTCCGCTACGCCTGGAATAATTGTGACCCCCCGTGCGCGGGCTTTACATGCCATCTTCTCGGAGGGTTCAACCCCGATTTTAATCCCCAGAGGGGCCGCGAATTTTCCTGAGCCGGCACCTACCTCCAACCCCTTGGCATCCAGTGGGATCAGCTGGCGGAGGACCTCCAGTTCAGCGGCGTAAAGCTCCCCATGGTCGTCAAACCATTGGTCATACTCGTCGCTATGTTTCTCAAAAGACTCTATTTTCGGCATCTTCTGCTCCAGTTTCTAGTCGCTTAAGCGACTAGAAAAAGTTATTAACTGTTCTTTCCAAAAAGTTGTCTGTCGGCCTTATTGCGGCTTGTTTCGCAATTATCCACCGCATAGCGGCGGATATACTTCTCAACCATCCACCGCATAGCGGCGGATATACTTCTCAACCATCCACCGCATAGCGGCGGATATACTTCTCAACCATCCACCGCATAGCGGCGGATATACTGTGCTGCTTTTAGTATGTCCGCCGCTATGCGGTGGATGCCCATTTTTCACATCCTATTTTTTACCTCAAAAACAGCGTAGCGCATTCGCACCAGCCGCTTGACCTGCAAGCTTCATCAAAGTTGAAATGTGTAGGGTTGGCTCTGCGAGCCAAACAAAGATCATGAAATCCTTTGGCGCGCCTTTGACGAACAAACACCCGGTGTCCGCTAATTGCTTCTTCCTCCTTCGCCAAGGCTGCGGCGGACAAGATAGAAGCAACCCTACACATCAGGGCGCGCTCTTCATGAGCTGGCAGCAAAATGCCGCTCATAGAGCGGCTATTACACCGAACGACAACATTGCATTCCGCAGTGCAGCGCATGTGTAGTAGTCGCTCTATGAGCGACATTGCATTCCGCAGTGCAGCGCATGTGTAGTAGTCGCTCTATGAGCGACATTGCATTCCGCAGTGCAGCGCATGTGTAGTAGTCGCTCTATGAGCGACATCGGTTGACGATGCTGTGCGACGATGCTGGTGGACGATTGGGATTATGCGTGAATCGTCCACCAGCATCGTCGCCGCCATCGTTCACCAGAGGCGCAGCCGACCTCTGTAGGTCCGGTTTCCAACCGGACATGTCCGATTGGAAATCGGACCTACGTTGCATCGCGCCAAAGGCGCGCTCTTTTCACTTTAGACCTTCTTCACTCCTCGCCCAGTGCGCGGATTTCGGCCCTCAAACGAAGAACATGATCTCATGAAGATTATGACCGTTTTATCTCATCAACTTCAAATTTCCAAATTCGCCCATTTGATGCACAGCCCCGCCGCCCCAACTCGTATGTTGCTTGTTCCCATAGTCTGTACGCATAAGTAGCGGAACGCTGGCCAACGGGGTCTTGAGCCCCTTCGCTTCCTGCGAATACATTTCAAATATGGCACGATGGCGTTGAATAATTTTTTTTGAGACGGGATGGTCAGCCAACTTCTCGGCTTCAACTAAATAGCTGTGCAAGCTCTCTTCCAGACCTTTTTCTAAGATATAATGTTTCATGCAGTTAACCGGGCTGTCCCCGAGGGTTGACGGCAACGTATCCTCAAACCAGACCTGGCGCAATGTGGCATAGTAACGTGCCATTGGCATGGCTGCTGCTCGGAACGTTCGCTGTAAGAAGGTGCGACGCAGAGTTTCCACGTCCTGATCTGGATTCCAGAATAATCTCGTGATGACCCAGAAGTCATGGCACGAACCGTCCCAGGACAAGTAATAATGTGGCTCAAGTTTTTCCGAGTGGGACTTGGTGCGATCAGGCGCTATTTCACTTGTTACCTCGCGCACCCCCATTCGGCTCAGCACCCGTAAATCAGCCGCAGCAACCTCGGCCCAGGGACGTGGAAAGCGCATGCCGCAACCGTAATATTCGCGTAAAATAATTCGCGGTGAGACCTTGCACCAAGCACTGATGCGCTCTATCCAATCTCGGTTTACTGGAGCGAACAAAGGCATCTTGTCGTTGGGACGGACGTAGGGACAAAACCGGTTGCCAAAGGCGGGATGAACGGCAATGACCGGAGCCGGAGCTGTGAAAAAATAGGCATAACCATCAAACTGCTGATCAGGGTGAATCTTTCTGATGCGACGGACGACCTCGTTCAACCAGAGGTAGTACTGAGTGGAACGGAAGTTTTTTTCTTGAAGGCTTAGTATCTTTCCGTCAGGCAGCTTGATGGGAGCCAGACAAGTCGGACATTCACACAGCCCCCAATTGTCCTCAACGTGAATCCCCAGATCTGAATTGGGCGGCAAGGGGCGTTGCTCAAATAATTCCAGTACGCTTGCGACAAAGGTGTCCAGCATTGCGGGATTTGTAAAGCATGGATTGTTCTCCATTCCTTTGGGAAACTGTCGCTCCCCATTGATCAATGCAAAGTAGTCAGGATGCTCCGCGAACATCTTGGCAATCTCATCCTTTTTGAAGCCGGTCAGCAAATTATAAAGATTGTGTCCACCACCATAAGTCAGCTTGTTGCCCCAAGGAATGCGGGAGGCATTGCCTGGATCGAAGCCACCACCGCCCAAGGGACGATTGCAGCGGTTGCGCGTGTTGAATATTTCATCATTAGGGTTTATTCCTCCATTGGTGCCCCAGCCACGCGCTGTCATCACCGGAATCTCCAGCGCACTGCAATTTACGGCATGCAAATCAATGCGCTTGCTGAACACCGCGTTCATGGTCGGATCCGGACGTGGCCAGATGATGTCGGTATTGCGCTCTAAAAAGGCAAACACGGCATTCATTGTGCCTTTGGGGTTGGCTCCGAAAAGATAAATATTTTTGCCATGGCTGCGCAAACAAAAGCCGTCCGTTCCATCCATCTCCTTGATCTCCTGTGCGAACTCCTTGGCAAAGGCAGTGCCAAGAAAAATCCTGGTCTCTAACGTATCTGAGGGTTCGGCTACGACCGGCAGGCAGGCTCCGGTGATCTCCTTGATCCAGAGCTGCAGCTCTTCGGAGCTCTTGGCTAATTCGCCGGGGGCAACAACAATCTCTGCCGCTGGCTTGCCGTCCAGTACGATCGCCGGCCCCTCACAGCCAAATATCAGCGGGGCAAACGGCGAAAGATCGGGGCTGAAGTTCTGCATGAATGCCTGCCATTCCGCATAATTTTCATCATCTGCCCCGGGATTGATCTTTGTTTCACTCTTCAGTTTGAGATTGGCAATTGTGAAAACTACCTCCTTGCCTTTCAGCTGCGGCAAACGCCGGTCAGTCACGCCAAATTGCACCATGCGGACCTGTAGTGGAGAAAAGTTTTCATCGGAGACAAGCGGAACAGAGGCCTTGTACCAAACTCCGCCAGTCAAATTTCCGTCTTGACCAATCGCACGATTCAAGGAGAACTCCTTACGCATCCAGCTCTGCTTCCCTGAATCAGAATGCAAATATCCGTAGGCAATGCCAATGGTTTGGTCAAATTTGATCATAAACTCAAGATGAGTATAACCAGACCAGTTTTGCACAGGCTCAAGCGGCATTCGCAGGGGATTGTAAGGCAATGCTGTATATCGTATCGCCGGCAAGGTTTGCCCATCACAATCAATTGAGAGATGTTCAATCTTGGCACCCTCCTTGGTAGAGTGCCAGCGGTAAGCGGCCAGATCTGTTATCTCAATGCCCCACGTAGTAGCAGATACGGTTAAAATGCAAATTAAAGCCAATGCTTTTCTCATTGTTGTCCCTCTTGATAATTACTGAAATGAACCATATACTAAACTAAAGCAGCTTTCCACCGCAACCAAATTGAGTTTGTGTAATGAGTGAAAGTTATTTTCTCTCATTGAAGGCAGGATGGTTGAGAGCCCGCTGCTTTAGTAACAAACGCTGTGCGTTTGGGGAAACAAAGTTTGTTGTTCTAAAAGTAGCACAGGCGTCCCGCCTGTGTTGGGCACGGTATTCACAGCCGAGACGGCTGTACGGCTTTCCTGCTCCTCCAGAAAGCTACGCATCCGGGCAAGGCTGGCTGCATTTTTGCGCTTTAATTTCTTCAAGAAAATCGCAAAAATCTGTATCGGGAACTGGAATAATTTCGTGTCGCATTTAAAGTTGCAATTGAGCCTGAAACATGCGAAAATTATTTTACTTTATATGCATTGGGTATGGCATGGTGTTAGCCGGGTGTCTGACGCATGGAAGGAGCACGACGATGAAGATGGCATGGGTGGGGCTGATAGGGCTGATAGGAGTGATGGGGCTGGCGGCATACGGAGCGGAACCGGCCGGGGTAATGAGCGAAGCATATTTGAAACTTTGGAACCCGGATGTCCAGGAGCGTATCGAGTGGGATATCCGCTCGAACCGGATGGCTGAGGCGACGTTGCGGCTGCCCTCTGTCAAGCCGGGTACGGACGTGACGGTGGAGCAGCTCTCGCACGACTTCCTGTTCGGCGGCAACATCTTCCTGTTCGGTGACCTCAAGACCCCGGAAAAGAACAAGCAGTACGAGGACACGTTCGGCACGCTCTTCAACGCCGCCACAGTTCCATTCTATTGGCGGACACTGGAGCCGGAACAGGGCAAGCCCCGGTACAGTGCCGAGAGCCCTTACGAGTACCGCCGACCGCCAACCGACCCAGTCGTGGCGTTCTGCGAGTTCAAGGGCATCAACATGAACGGCCATGTAATCATCTACGGAATGCGGCGCTGGGACCATCCGACGTGGATGCCCGAAGAGCGCAAGGCCATGGAGCCGCTTTTCGAGAACCATGTGAGGGAACTGGCACAACGCTACAAAGACCGGGTCCAGCGTTGGGATGTGGTCAACGAATCCATCAACCAGGCCAACCGCGGGCTCACGCCCGACGATTATTCATTCAAGACCTACACTTGGGCGAACCTTCTTTTTCAGGCCTGTACAACAAGGAGATGAATCTTAAGCCCGCCTACCGCGCACTCGACCAGCTGATCAACCGCGAGTGGAAGACGCGCCTGACGCTGAAGCCCGGCGAGGACGGCAGCGTAAAGTTCCGCGGCTTCAAGGGCCGCTACCGCGTGACGTATACCGATACGTCCGGCGCAACGAAAAGCACCGAGTTTGATGTAAAGGCTGAAAACTGAGGCGAGTCCACTTTTCACCCCTCTCGTATAAAAGAAAGGAAAGAGCGGTTATGAAAAAAACAATGATGATGATGGTAGCGGCGGCGAGTTTGTGCGCTTCCGGAGTCGAATACGTGATCGAAGCACCGGGCGGCGTGGGCGATGTCGTGGCGCTTACCAACGCGCTCAACCAGTGTCCAACAGGTGGCGGAGCGGACACCATGGGGTTCACGGTCAAGCTGAAGCCCGGTATCTACAATCTGCAGGGAATCACGATGGACAGCGATTACCATCTCGTCCTCCGGCAGGCCAGAAACGCGTTTTTCGCAGGATTGGGCGATGGCCCGGAAGACACGGTGCTCATCGGCGGCGGCACGAATGACAACGCGGGCGTGATCAAATGCGGCGGCGGCGGGAACTACTGGTGGTACGACATATCGAACATCACGGTCACGGCCGGCTACTCCAGCGCCAATGGTGGCGGGATTCAAGGCAAACCCACCGTGCGCTACTGGGATTGCATCATTTCCAACAACTATGCGAAGGGCTCCAATAATGTTGGCGGGGGCGGTGCCGTGCAGGGCCAGGCCGAGAGATGCCTTTTCGCTGACAACCGGACAGAACAGCACGGTGCAGGCTTTTGGACGAACGGGAAATGCGGATTGATGGAGTTCCCTGCGAACGCCCAGGGGGCGACAGAGTGCGTTTTTTCGAATAACATCGCCACAGCAAGAAATGGCGGCGGCATATACAATGGGCTGAATAGGCGCTGCATATTCATCAACAATGGCTCGAAGGGACAAGGCGGCGGTGTTTGTTACAGCGCTATGCCGGATACCATCGGGTATGGATGCTTTGACTGCAGAATTATCGACAACCGGTGCGACATTAATAACAGCGAAGCGCGCGGTGGCGGACTTTACGGAGGCACGGCCTCAAACTGTTTTTTCTCGGGCAACTCCGGCGGAACTTTTTGCCGCGGCGGGGCGGCGAGCGACGCTAATCTTTATGATTGCGTGATCACGAACACCGCATGTGTGAACTATGTTCTCGCAAACTGCAACATGCAGCGCTGCTATGTGACTGATTGCCGAGTAACGGTGACACACGCGGTCTTTATTGGACGGTACAACACCGTATCGCTGCCAGCAGCGGATACCTACACGAACGTGAACTGCGTGTACGAGCGAACATATTCCAATGGTGGGAACATCATGGGTGTCAACCGATTCGCCTCGGACATGGTATTCGTCAATTGCACGATCTCAGAGCACGTCAATTGGGCAAACACCAAATATAGCCCTTTGACATCCTCTTGCACGGCAATCAACACGCTCGTTGTCGGCTGCACGCCGTACGATGTCATAACAAACGATTGTGCTGTAATGTCGAACTGCCTGTGGAAGACACAGCTGGGCGGCGATTTACCTCCAGAGGTGGCAGTCAATTCGCGGCAGGATAGCCGCCTGCATTTCTGGGATATTTCGCCGTATCCGTGCGACATCAGCGCGGGTTCACCAGCGCGCGACGCAGGGCTTGATAACGACCTTGTCCGTTCGTTTGTAGGCGAGACCGACTTGGCTGGGCGACCGCGCTTCGCCTTGGGCGGCATCGACGTGGGTGCACAAGAGTGCCAGAAGATTCCGTCGTGCGTTATCATTATCCAATGAAGACAATCGCTCTCTGTTGCCTTTAGGCCAGCGGCTTGCTTAGCACTGTAGCCGCGGGCCGTGACAGCCGGATGGCTCGTTTGTGGCCAACCACCTGGCAGCTTTCAACTTGCATTGCACCACACTGTCGTTTTGCCGGCACGTTCACGGCCCGCGTCCTACAGCTGCGACCTGACTGTTACTCAGGGTCGGGGTCGGCATCGAAAAGGTAACTTCTCAATAACCCGTTTTGGAGCAGCCTTGCGTCTTCGCGTTTCGCAGCTACGCCGGACACCAGCAATTCTAATTATGATCGCGACCCTGTTCAGAAGACACGCTAAAGCGTGGACTACATACGGTTTCCAGTGTATGTAGTTCACGCTTTAGCTTTTGCCCTAAAACTATGGATCACGCTTGCTTTAAGGTGCTTGATGTGTTAGCGTTAATTCAATTCAGTAAATTTATTAAAGGAGAGAGAATGAAAAATGTGACAAGGAGAACCGCAATCGCATCAACCATTGGCGCGGGGGTGGCTTTGGGGGCAGTGTTAAAACCTCAGGGCGCTAAGGCAGCTGCAGCTTGTAACTTAAAGAGGGGTGATATGTATAAAGAGGGAAAATTGGATGTGCCCGCAGTTAAGAGGGCCTATTTTGATATGCTTAAAAAATTCAACTACCCAGTCCCGGATATCTTGAAAACCGATGAGTTCTGGGTGGCTGATTTTGTGCAGGGCGATGTCCTCAAAGAGGGTATGGGCGGAATTTTCTGGATCAATGAAAGCGGCACTTATGCCGCTCATGGCGCGAAAAAATATAATGGTAAGTTCAACGACATCAAGTTCGGCTATCTGGGTCATGAGATCTATCTGTTGCCGGGTCAAACTTTGCCCGAGCATTGTCATATCGGCGGTGCGGATGGTTACGGCCCCAAGATGGAGGCCTGGCAGGTCCGTTACGGCGAGGTAACTTTCTTCGGTGAGTATAAGGGTGAGGGTTCAGAGGTCGCACTCAGCGAGCTGCCTGAGGCCAAACGTCCCTGGGGGTGTGGCGCAGCATGGATGCACTCCAAGTTTGCGCTCACTATTCCAGCCACATCCGGTAAACTCTATGTGCAGAGAGATCCTGAGGCATGGCATGGTCAGAAGGCCGGTCCTGAAGGCGCGATCGTGACTGAGTATGGCACCTATCATAATCATGTGATGTTCAGCAAGCCGGGGATGAGTTTCGGCTGCACAGGTCACTCCTGAAAAGCTTTAGGAGTTGAGAGAATAGTAACTAACAGGAGCTAACATGAACAGAAGAGATTTTATAAAAGCAGCATCGCTGGTAATGGCGAGCGCCGCCGCAGGTTGCAAATCAACATCTTCCACGGGGGGTTGCACTGCGGAAAAATCCATTACAATTGAAAGAACAGGTTGTGATTTCGAACGGGAACCGCTGATTCGTCCATTTGGGTTCAAAGGCGGCGCGCTCAACAGCCTCTGGCAGAGTGCCGCAATGGTGCAGTCAACCAGCGGCAAACGCGGCATCGGACTCAGCACCTACAGTGTGCTCTGGAGCGATGCCCAAGTTTTCGTTGGCAACTCCGAGAGCGGTGGCAACGCCCTGATGTTCGCCATGACCAACCACGCTCTCAATCTGCTCAAAGGCCACTCTTTCACCGACCCTGTGGTGCTGAATGACGAACTCTTCAAAGAGGTGTTTGAGTATGGAAAAAAAATCTGCGGTAGACCCGATCTGCGTCCGACCTTTGCGCTCAACGCGCTGGTTAATGTTGACAACGCGATCTGGTTGCTCTACGCTAAGGAGCATGGGATAACCAATTTTGATGATTTGATTCCTGAGCGTTATAAACCGGCACTCTCATGTCGGCATCTCAAAGCTGCCTCAATCCCGCTGATAGCCTATAACGTGCCTATAAATGAGATTAAAAGTGCTGCTGATCAAGGATATTTCTTTATGAAAATAAAGATTGGTCAGAGTGGTACACAGGAGGAGATGCTGCGCAAGGACATGGAACGCGTCACAGCCATCCACAAAGCGTTGGATGGCTACCGCACACCGCACACTAAAAGCGGCAAACTCCCTTATTACTTCGATGCTAACGGTCGTTACGATAAAAAAACGAGCCTCATGCGCTTGCTGGATCATGCCCGTAAAATCGGCGCCTTTGACCAGATATCGGTAATAGAAGAGCCGTTTGATGAATTGCAGGATATTGATGTGCATGACATTCCAGTGCGTCTGGCCGCTGATGAAAGCGCCCATACCGACAAGGATGCTGTCGTGCGCATTGAAATGGGATACCGCGCCATTGCCTTAAAAGCAATCGCCAAGACACTCAGCATGACAATGAAGATTGCCAATACAGCTAAAAAATATGATGTGCCCTGCTTCTGCGCAGACCTCACGGTTAACCCTGTTCTCATTGAGTGGAATAAAAACGTCGCGGCGCGTCTCGATGCGTTTCCCGGACTGGGCGGTCTGGGCTTGGTTGAAGCCAATGGCCATCAAAATTACAAAAACTGGGAGACCATGCGCAGCTACCACCCCTGTCCGGATGCCGCCTGGTCGCATACCAAGCAGGGTGTTTTTAACCTCGACAGCGACTATTATGCCAGCAGCGGGGGCATCTTCGCGCCGCTGCCTCATTATGAAGCGATGTTCAAATAGTCCAATAAAAAGCGTGCTGCATATCCTGGAGGCAGTGGAGGGGGGCACCTGGCAGCATTTAAAGGATTTGGTCGGGGGCATGGACCGTGCGCGTTTCTCATGCGCTGTCGCGCTCTCTTTTGAGCGCGGGTGCGTGGATCGGGCTGAGACGATTGCGACTTTCGAGCGCATGGGGGCCACTGTTTATCCGTTGGCGATGAAGCGCAGGGTCGCGCCAGTCGCGGATCTGCGTGCGCTGGCTCAGATGGTCATGCTGCTGAGGAGAGTCAAGCCGGATATGATTCACGCGCACAGCTCGAAAGCGGGGCTTCTCGGCAGGGTGGCGGCCAAGCTATGCAACGTGCCGGTGGTCTACACCCCGCATGCGTTTGCTTTCTTGATGAAGCAGGGTGTTCTGCGCCGCTCTCTCTATCAGCGGGTGGAGCGTGCGGCAGTCAAACTAACCTCCGCTGTGATCTGTCTCTCTCGCGAAGAGGTGGACGCGGCTGCGGCATTGGGTTATTGCCCGGAGCAGATCCATATGATTCCCAATGGGATTAAGTTTGAGGGGGCGCGCCCGCTGCGTGTGCAGGAGGGCGGGAAGCTCAAACTGGGCTTTTTTGGGCGTAGCGGGCGGCAGAAAGGGGATGACACCTTTGTGCGTCTGGTGGCGGCGTTACAAGAGCGTGGAGTTGCAGTGGAGGGATATATGTACGGTGTTGCCACGAATTCACCGCGATTACTCAGGTTTATACACCAGTCACATGCGGCAGCAATGGTTCATCTCTGCGGCAGTTGCGCATCGGCTGAGGTGGTGGAAAAGATGCGTGATCTCGATGTGATTGTGATGCCTTCGCGTTGGGAGGGGTTGCCTTATGTCCTGCTGGAAGCCTGGCTGGCCGGTGTTCCGGTTGCGGCGTATGGAACCGGGGGGATCAAGGATGTGGTAGTTCACGGCGAGAGTGGTCTGCTCGCCGCGCCTGAGGATTTGAGGGGTTTGACTACGTGTGTCATGCAGCTTCGGGACGCGGCTCTGCGGCGGCGGCTGGCAGAGGGAGGACGTCACGCTCTGCGTGAGTTTGGATTGCCGCAGATGGTCGAACAGATTGAGGCAGTGTATGCGTCGGTGATTCAATAAAAAAGGAGGCACTGTTGTCAGTGCCTCCTCCTTTTAAAATTCCGATTTTATACAAATACGGCCCCACGCATCAGAGCGGGAGATCTTTAAAGATGGTTTCGATCTTGGCCTCTTTTTTCAGAGCCTCGATATATTCCTGGACCGCTGCCTGGGATTTTTCGCTTTTCAGATCTTTCTTCACATCTTCCAGAGAGGGGATCTCCTGTGCGGGCTGGGCCTGCTCGTTCTTGATCAAGATGTGCGAGGCAGTGACACTCTCAGGTTTAGCTGGGGTGTCGCCACTTGCTTCGACAGCCGCTGATTTGGCGGTGGTCTTGATCAGATGATAACCGAATTGAGTTTCGACAATATCGCTGATCTTGCCGATCTCCTGCGAGAAGGCCACATCTTCAAAGGGTTTAACCATCGAACCGCGTGTGAACTCGCCGAGCGAGCCGCCCTTCTGTCCGCTGGGGCACTCGGAGTTGGCCTTTGCCAGCTCTTCAAAGTTGGCACCGTCAGCGAGCTGTTTTTTAAGACCCTCGATCTTAGTTTTTTTCTCAGCGTTAATTTTATCGAGGTTATTGTTGGTCTCTTCCAGCTTTTTGTTGGCAGCCGTGAGCTCCTCAATTTCCTTATTCGCATCGGCATCGTCGATCACGATTTTGTCGATCACTTTGTCGGTCAGCAGCTTGTCGATCAGCATGCCCTCTTCAAACTCCTTACGAGCGCGCGCCTCGCCCATTGGGGATTCCTTGAAGTAATCTTCCAAGGTTTTGTTCTGGGCTTTGAGCTGCTCTCCAATCTTGTCGGTCTGCTCTTTACGGAGCTCATCCGTGAGCTTAATACCTTCTTTTTCGGCTTGCGCCATCAGCAGTGACTTCATGATAAAGCTGTAAGCCGCCTGTTTTTCAAAGTGTTCGCGGGCCATGGCGACCTGTTCGGCGGGAACATTGCGCGCTTTGATGATGGTGTTGACCACTTCATCTATATCTTTACGGAGATACTTGGTGTCGTTGATTGAAGCAACCACTTCGTTAGGGTCTTTCGGCTCTTCCGGCTGGGCGGGTGCTGTGACTGCGCTTTTAGGCGCTGCGGTTTGGCCGTTATTCGGCTCGGCTTTCTCTGCCTTTTCCTTGCATCCGGTTGTGACTACCAACGCGGAGAGCAGTGTTGTGAGAATTACCTGTGTGCACTTCATGTTAACTTATTCTCCTATGACGCGCATCGACGTCGGGTTTGTATTTAAACTCTCAAATGCCACTCTGCGAACAGCAGCTGGCAGATCGAGATGAAATATAATAAAGATACCAAGAAATCTGGATAATCCAAGCACAAGATTCATTTTTTTGTTATTTTTATTTTCCAGGGTCATAATTGGGGTGTAGTGCCGGGCCTTGAATTGGTGGCACCCAGCGAACCTTCGGAGACATTTGATCACATCGCGATGCAGGGTGACAGAGGGGGCAGCGATATGGCTTTCGTTAAAATGCGCGCAGGCAAATCGCCCGGATTCGATCGAAAAACGCAACCATTGCGCTCCGGCTGGGTGGCACTGTGGGCAGGTTCTGAAATCCGGCGAGATCCCATGATGCAGCAATAAACGCATTTCAAACCAGAATATCAGGGCTGCAATGGACTGAGCATCACAGTCGCAGAGGGTATCGAGCGCATGGCTCAGATCAGCGTAGAGTGCCTTGGCTTCATGGCCAGTGGTTGTCCGCGCAGTCAGATATGCGAGGTAGCCGGCGGCGCAGACCCCGCGCCAATTGGAACGCAGCGGCGCGCGGCATTGCAATGGGGTACATTCCCGGATCATGTGTGTTCCATCACGGCCACGTCGGTAAAAGAGCAGTTCGCAGGTGTAAAAAAGGTCGTATTGACCTAAAAAAGCACTTTTAGGGCGGCAGGCACCCTTAACAACGGTGGTGATTTTTCCATAATCCTCAGTCAGCCAGATCACCATATGCGAGGTCTTGGACCACCCTCGGATTTGCAGCGCAATCGCATTGGTTTTAACTATCATTTTTTGATTTCCGGTTTTGGATTTATCCATGTGTTTTTGTAACTACTCAGGAGTCAGAATTCAGGAGTCAGAATTCAGAATAATCCGATAGTAGACATCCAGCAATGTTTGCGGCAATGGAGACAACCGCGCGTCGGAATTGCGATGACAGCCCATACACCTCGGATCGCGGAAATGTCTGCGACATCCGGTAAACAGCAAACACAAAACGTTGTGCCTTTTGCCAAACTATCAAATCCTCGAAGGTCCATTCTGACTCCTGAATTCAGTCTTCTGACTCCTGAGTAGTTACGTGTTTTTTATCTTTTTCCTGTAACTCGGGGTCGGGGTCGCTATCGGAATCGGTATCGAAGGGCGCCATGCCTCCGGTTGACGATAGCGGCGACGATGTTGGTGGACGATTGGGAGCATGCGGGGAATCGTCAACCAGTATCGTCGCACATCATCGTCAACCGATGCCGCTCATAGAGCGGCTACTACACCGGTCGGCTCGCATTGCAGGTTGGCTCGCAGCGCAACACGTTCGCAATGCCGCTCATAGAGCGGCTACTACACCGGTATGCTCGCCTTTCACCTTATGGAGCGGAAGGGCTCTATTGCCCTGTCTGGTAGCGGTTGAGCAGCTCCATCAGCGGGCTCTCCGCTCCACGGTCGCCGTTGTCCGGCAGGATGGCGCCAGCGGAGACAATCTGATTGATGGCAGTGCTCACATCCATATTGATCTTGATCAGATCTTTGGTGGGTACAATAATATAGACCCCTGAGGTCGGGTTTGGAGTGGTCGCGATAAAGACACTGGTGCAATCCAGCGGCTCGCCATTTTCATCGGTGATTTTGGAGGAGATCAAGTGTGGGGCCTTGGCAGTGGCCAATCCGAGTGCGTACAGCCCTTTGCGTGGATATTCCACCAGCACCACTGATTCAAACATGGTGCTGTGGCTTTTGGCCACCCATTCGCAGAGCTGGCGCACAAAAACATAGATATTTTTTATAAAGGGGATCTTGGAGAAAATGGCATCAGTCAGCTTGTAGATCTTTTTTCCGAAGAAGTTCTGAACTAGAAATCCGAGGATGTAAAAGACGAAACACACGCACAACAGCACAATCCCCTGTAGCACAAAATCGCTGAAAGGGATGCCCATTTTTGTCAGAGACTTAACTGGGATCCATGCGGTGGAGAGACCCAGCAGAAATTTAAAAATCCAGATCGTGGCCACAATCGGAGTGGCGAGCAGAATCCCCACCAGGATCCTGTTACGGATGTTATTCAGGACAGAGATATTTTTATGAGCGCCCTCTTTTTGCATGGCTCTAATTATCGCTTTAAAACCAGTTTGAAAGCAAGGTGAATTATTTGTGAAAACAGAGTGATACAGCCTTGCTCATGTTGTTGTTTTTTTTGTATAATAAAATCTTTGTTTAAGGAGCAACTATGTTCAGAATTATTATATGGCCTGTTTTACTTTCAGTTTTGGTATTAGCCGGAGAAGTTCGCGCCGCCGCCTCCCCTCCTGTGATCTCGGTGGTTAAAAAAGGCACGGATAAGAATTCGGTTTCGTTTGACGCTTTGAAAGCACCAGGGGCCAATGGCCGCTTGTTTGTGGCAACGCTGCAGAATGATTTAAAACTCGCTGGCTGGTTTGAGATTTCGGCTGTGGGCCGGGGTGGCTCTGTCGCGCTAAGCGGTCAAGTGTCTGATGTCGGCAACGGGATTCAAAGCGCACTGCGTGTTAGCTGGCCAGGCAAAGCCTTTAACTGGAGCAAAGTTTCAACTGGGCGAGAGGAGATCCGGCGCCAAGCGCATACCTTGGCTGATGAAATGGTGCGTCTGATTGCCGGGCAGAAGGGGATTGCCTCCACAAAAATTGTTTTTGTCAATCGCCGCGCGCCGAACAATGCCGATGTTTACATGTGCGACGCTGATGGCCACAATATGATGCAGCTCACCAAAGACCAAGTGGCCGCTGTGGGGCCGCGTTGGGCGCCGAATGGCAGAGATATCTTTTACACTAGTTTTATCAGAGGCTACCCTGAGATCTATCGTTTGATTGATTACGGTCGGAGCCGTAAAAATCTCGCGCCCTTTAAAGGATTGAACACCGGTGCGGCGGTCTCGCCCGATGGCACACAGATCGCGTTGATACTATCGTATCAGGGCAATCCCGAACTCTATGTTCTGCGGATTGCGAATGGTCAGTTGACCCGTATGACTAACAGCAGCCGCGGGGCGGAGGCCAGTCCCTGCTGGTCACCGGATGGACGCAGCATTGTCTATGTCAGCGATGTTGCCAAGACTCCGCAGCTTTACATTGTCAATGTGGCCTCCCGGCAGTCTCAACGCAAGACCTATCGGGGGGGGGAGAACGTTAATCCTGACTGGAGTGCGCAAGGACGGATCGTATATGCCACCAAGGGCGCTGGCGGTTGGCAGATCGCCACGTTTGACCCCGTTGTTGGTGAAGAATCCTCACGAGTTTTGGTGACCACTGCGGGCGGGTATGAGCACCCCTCGTGGGCAGCGGATGGGCGGCATATTGTTTGCAGCCGCTCCTCCGCGCTGTATATCCTTGACACTCTGGGTGACCCTGCGGTACGTTTAACTAATATTTCAGGTAATTGGATGTCACCGGACTGGTCTGATCGATAGAGAATAGCAACTAAAAAGAAGGAGTCGATGATGAACACATTGCGGACAACAGTAATATTGAATATGGTTTTGATTAGTGCTCTTGTTTTCATGAACACAGGCTGTAAGTCAGCTAATAACGGCCGGCGCGGGCCTGGGCAGGATGATCGCGCACTGGGGCTCGGCTCTGGCGAAAACAGTGGGCCAGAGCTTTTAATGAATAGCGGCATGAGCGATATTGATCAGGTTTATGGTGAGGGCGGAGATCTGGTAACCAGCGGCGCTCGTTTTCAGGATACATGTCAGGCGGTACACAGTGCCGCTTTTCAACCGGTTTATTTCACGTACGACAGTTATGTACTGCCTCCGAACGAGAGGGTCAAGATTGACATGGTTGGTCAGCACCTGAACTCTAACCCCGGCCATGTGCTGGTGATTGAAGGCCATTGCGATGAGCGCGGCAGCAATGAGTACAACCTTTCGCTGGGGGAAAATCGCGCGATCGCAGTGCGTACTTACTTGGTCAATATGGGGGTTGCAACTGATCGGATTCAGACCATCAGCTATGGCGAGGAGAAGCCCGCCGTGATGGGGTCCGATGAGGGTGCCTGGCGCCTGAACCGGCGTGGCGAGTTCGCGCTTTTTCAGAGATAAATTTTCATAGAGCTATGGTAGCTCTGAAATAACGGGAGTTAAAAAATGCATAAAATGAAAGTCGCAGCTATAATCAACATTGCAGTTGCCGGTTTACTGGTGGCCACCACCATTGGTTGTAAGTCAAAAGGCGCGAAAGACGGAGTTGGCGGGGATGGCCCTACCTTAGTCGAAAGTGCCAATTTGTCCGGCAATATTTATGATGGCATCGACTCGGCTGCCAAGGGAACCAGCTTCAGGGATCTCTACGCCCCAGTGCTGGGTGTTGCCTTTGAGCCGGTATACTTTGCACTGGACAGCTATTCTTTGCCACCACAGGAAATCGCCAAAATCGATCTCATCAGCCGGCACATGAATGCGAACGCCAGCCATGTTTTGATTATCGAGGGCCACTGTGATGAGCGCGGCAGCAATGAGTACAACCTTTCGCTAGGCGAGAACCGTGCTCTGGCAGTGCGCTCTTACCTTGTGGGCACGGGGGTCGCGCCTGATCGGATTCAGACCATCAGCTATGGCGAGGAAAAACCAGCAGTGACCGGCAATAACGAGAGTGCCTGGCGTTTGAACCGCCGTGGTGAATTCGCACTGTTTCAGAGATAAGAGTTAGTAAGAGTAATGGGGGGCTTTGGAGTATGCTTTATATTCCTGACATAGCTTTCCTGACAAGCTCAGTTGGTGCTGGCGAGTGGATTATGCTTTTCGCAGTGGTGCTGGTAGTGGTTGGACCACACCGGCTCCCCGAAATCGCTCGCAAGTTAGGCCGCACGATGGAGATGTTCCGTCGGGCGGCTGATGAATTTAAAGAACAACTGATGAGCATGGATCAGGAAATCAGTAAAGATATCTCAGATTCCACAACGGATGTGAAGACTGACAACGTGGAGGGCGATCAAGCCTCTGACGAGACCTATCAATCCTCGTATGACTACGATGAGGGGATATATGATCATGCCTCGGACTATCCCGGCAATGAGGATGTGGTGGCCGAGTGGGACTCCCCGCAGCCGTCGACCACCCCTGAATCTTCAGTGCCATCCGCAGCACTAGAGTCGGAAACTCCCGAGAGCGCGGCGTATGACAGTGTGCGGGAGGTTGCCTCAGTTGATGCTCCTGCGCCAGCATCGGCAGAGGTTGCAACCGCAGCCCCAGCACCGGCGGAGGAGAAATTATGAAATTCGGCCGTTTTGGCTCCAACTCCGCTCAAGACGGGGTAGCGGATGATTACAACGATCCGCCGCGCCCGTTTATTGAACATCTGCTCGAGCTGCGTACCTGTGTGGTGCGATGCTTTCTGGCTTGGTTTGGCTGTCTAGTGCTGATTGCGCCCTTTTCCCCGAAAATCACTGCGTGGCTGATTGAACCGGCTAATAAAGATATGGCTATGGTGCAGGGGCTGACCTGGACCACTGGCCTGGATATACTGCTCAAGATTATGCTCTGGGGCGGCACAGCCTTAAGCCTGCCGGCATTGTTCTTTTTTATCCTGCGTTTTATTTTCCCCGGGTTGAAGCGAAGTGAACGCTCTATTATTGTATTTTGTCTAGGCGGTTCCACGGTTCTCTTTCTGGGCGGTGTCTGGATGGCCTATGCCCAGACTCTCCAGATTGCTTTTCAGGTGCTGCAGAAGATTAATAACTGGATGGGAATCAAGGTTGAAATACTCAAAATCGAAGACCATATTTCAATTGTTATGAAAACGATTATTGCCTTTGGTATCGCCTTTCAGGTGCCGCTTATTATTCTGGTTCTGGGATGGCTTGGAGTTCTATCATCGGATTGGTTGCGTAAAAAGCGTCGCATCGCTATTGTTCTGACCTTTGCAATGGCGATGGTGTTGACTCCGCCAGATCCGGTCTCGCAGATCATTATGGCGGTGCCTATGTGTCTGCTCTATGAGGTCTGCATCCTGGTCATACGTGTGCGCGAAATGACCAAACGTAAGAAGCGTGATGAAAAATATGAAGAACCGGAAAAAAGTTGAGGAAGGAGTTGAACCGTGCAACGTAAAGCGTCAAAATCACGTAACACACGTGAAACCAAGATTAAACTTGAGCTGAATCTGGATGGAACAGGTGTTTCGGAGATTATAACCGGGATTGGTTTTTTTGATCATATGTTGGAACTCTTCGCCCGCCATTCGTTGATTGATTTGACAGTGGAGGCGGAAGGTGACATTCATGTCGATTATCACCACACCGTTGAGGATGTCGGGCTGGTGCTGGGAGCCGCGCTGAATCAAGCTTTAGGCGATCGCAGGGGCATTCGGCGTTACGGATTTTTCCTGCTGCCAATGGATGAGGCGCTCTGTGAGGTGGCCCTTGATCTGGGCGGACGCCCCTTTCTGGTCTTTCAAAGCCCTATGAAGCACATGCAGATCCGCGATTTTGAGGTTAAGCTGCTGGAGGAGTTTTTCAGAGCGCTGGCTGTGGAGGCTAAGATGAATATTCACTTGCGCCAGATTTGCGGCGACGAAGCTCATCATGTTTGCGAAGGGTTTTTTAAGGGCTTTGCCAGAGCCTTGCGTATGGCGGTCGAGGCCGATCCACGTGAGCTGGGCATCCCCTCCAGCAAAGGGGTGCTTTAAGATATTATTGTTTCAAAAGGAGATTGGTTATGAACAATAAAATCAGACAATTTGTCAGTTTTGATTGGGCCAATGAAAAGCTGGATATAATGAAACTCAGCGGCGCGGAGCGGGCGGCGTATGATCAGTACCAGGAACGACTGCGGATCGAAGCCAGTGAAATCGAGTTCAGTATCAAGCGGGCTGAAAAGGCAGAAGAGGCTTTGAAAGAAGAGCGGCGCGAGAAGGAAGAGTCGCTAAAAAGAGAAGCAGAGGAATGCCGGCAAAAGGAGTTACGGTGGTGTGGCGGCAGCACATTAGGCCCATGCGGCCCATCAGGCCCACAGCACAGCCACACGGGTTGAAGCATAAACTCATTGCTTACGGTATAACTGAGGCCGAGATTCAGAGTGTTCTTACGGGGTTAAATGGTTAAAGCTGTAAAAAATAGAGCAAGCATACTTGTATGGAATTCAGTCAAAAAATCCGCCATCGTAAACCGGAGGCGCAGCCGCTTGCCACAGCATAGTCCCAATTGCGGAACGGAGACGGGCTCTCCACGCTCCGCACGGGATTAAGAGGGTGTAGTGTGAAAAGGATCGACAAAGTTGTAACGGGTTTTTCGATTTTCTGTCTACTTTCTATATTAAATCTACATTTTCTCGCTCTTTGCGCTTGCCAAAATGTTATCTTTTAAGTTATAAAGGGTGAGTTTGACACTTTTTAAACTTTTGTCATTCTAGCTGATTGCTAGTTGATGATCTGTATTTGGAAGGTCCGCTGTCTTTTGGAGGCGGGCTTGTATATTATTTAACCAAGGAAAACCTAATGAGTATTCAAGAGACACGCAAGACTATGAGCATGCTGCCTGGGGATGAGGTTCGCCAGATTATGTGGCGGTACTCTGATCGTTATGATGTTCAGATGGCGGTAATGGGTGCCCGCTCAGTGGCGCGCGGTTTGGTTGCGCGTCTAGTTGCGGATGGTGAGCGCAATACGCACGAATGGACCGCCGCCAAGAATATGATGTATCAGGCTTTTGATGAGTCCGGTATTACCGCTGCGGGTCTGGATGTGTCTTATGGCGGCATCATTGATGGCCCGCGTAACTTTGCCCTGGCTTTGCTGGCCTACGAGCTTTCCTGGGTTGACGGGGGGGCTTCCACCACTTCGCTGGTCAATAATCTCGCGCTGGCTCCGATTGTTGAGAAGGGCACCCCAGAGCAAAAAGAGCGTTACATGACGCTGTGCTGCCCACCTCAGCCCGGTGAAGATCGTAAAACCTGGCGCGGGGCATTTGCATTGACCGAACCTCTGCCCTATGTGGGTGTTGACACCGGTGTGTTGAGCGGTAAAGTTAGTGTGTCGGAGTGGGAAGAGGGCGAGGAGCCAATGCTGCAGGTTGAGAAACGCGGCCGGTTCATTACCAACATGGAGGCTGCCAATTTCATTACCGCGGCGGTTGACACAGGGGATGAGCGGATTAAAGGATCCTGTATGATTATTCTGGAAGAGGGTGATGAGGGGATCTTTGATCGCGGCAGCCCAACGCTCAAAATGGTGCACCAGCTCTCAAATACATGTGACCCAATCTTTAACCTCAAGGTGCCAGCCAGCCGCATTGTCGGCGGCTACACTGTTGTAGATGGACAGATTGTTCCGAATTTGAACCACAGTGAGATTATTGAGGCTGTGTTCTCGCGCACCCGTGTAACCGTGGGCGTGATGACTGCTGCCAAGCTGATCTCAGCAGTTGAGCCTGTGATCCGCTATCACCGTACCCGTTTCCGTGGCGCGGTCGGTATTGAAGAGGGCTCGCCTCGTTATGATTCAGGGCTGCAGATGAAAGAGGATGCGCTGCACCGGCTGGCTGATGTTTGGGCTACCGGGGAGGCTGCTTCGTCGCTTGGGTTTGAAACTACGCGGCTTTACGATGATATCACCTCGATTGAAGAGCAGGCCAACACCCAACTGGCGGAAGCTGGCATAAACGGTGGACGTGCGAAGATGAAAGCACTGCGCGAGCCACAGGAGCGCGCCATTGAGTGTGTTCAGTTGATGATGCAGCCTGAAGATACGCGCGATGAGGCGCGCATACAGGAGCTTTATAATAATGTGATGGTGCGCTATGTCTGGCTGGACGCAATGACCAATGTGCTGTGCCCTGCCTGCAAACTCTGGGATACCGGCCATGGTGCCAATATGCTGCGCGAAGCGGTCAGCATGATGGGCGGCTACGGAATCACTGAGGATTGCCCTGGATTCCTCTTCCAAAAGTGGAATGACGCGCAGTTGGAAGCAACCTATGAGGGCCCTGAGGTGGTACAGCGCCGTCACATCAGCGTGACCATGAACAACCCTGTGTTTTTGGCCCAGGTTGATCTGTGGATCCATAACCTAACCAAACTCGCGGCAGAGCAGCCGGAGACCGGCGCAGCCGCGCTGGTCGCTGGCTTTGAGATGTGGAAGTGGGCGCAGAAGCATCTCACTACCGCCAAGGACGCGAGCGGAGCGCGACTTTACAGAAATCAGCGTCAGGGCGTCCTTTTCCCGCTAACCGATGCGATTGCCTGGCTGGTCGCCGCCCGCTCGCTGATCGCCGACGTGCAGGAGCTGGCCCAGCAGGGGCCTGACCACCCGGTGGTCGGTGCGGATATCGAGGGTTATGTGAACACATTCAATGACCTGTGCAATATCCAGAGCGCCCGCGCCGCTGGAGAGGTTGGACGTATCTGCGCTGAGCTTTTCTACGGTTATGCCGACAGCGCCGAGCAGACCGGCGGAGCAGCAGCCGAGTTTCAGGCCTGCCGCGCCAAGCTGGACGCTTCGCTGGCTGGCTCTAAACTGGCTAAAGACCGCGCTGGCAAAGCACTGGCTACGATCATGATCCCCGAGGCGCTGGACTACCCGGCTTAGGGGATAGGGGGGATAGGGCTTAGAGCTTAGAGAAAAGGAGTCCGGGTCAGTATGCAATGCCGCCAGGTCACCGAGTCACCGAGTCACCTGGTCACCAAGTCACCTGGTCACCAAGTCATTAGGTCAAAAAACAGCTTGCAGCCTGGACTGCGGAGTAACTTGCAAGAGATAAGCCGGAGGTCGGAGATCATTTCCGCACGCTTTTCGATACCGATTCCGATGACGATGCCGACCCCGAGTAACAGCCAGGCCGAAGCTGGGAGGCGGCTGGCCGTGATCGCTCCGGCGCATCGAAAAGCGCTGAAGGAAGTCGATGAGAATCGAAGGGCGTCGAAGGTAGTCGAAAATTTTACGTGAACGTAGTTTTGGGTTTGGGATGTAGTGCTCTATGAGCGGCATCGGTTGACGATGATGTGCGACGATGCTGGTTGACGATTCCACGCATGTTCCCAATCGTCGGCCAACATCGTCGCCGCTATCGTCAACCGGAGGCATGGCCTCCCTGGATAAGGATTGAGATTAGGATTGCGATTAGGATGTGCCTCCCTCCTAATCACAATCTTAATCGTAATCTTAATCAAAAAACGGTGGTTCTTGGTGATGTCAATTAGTGATAAATCACTAGAAAAGGTCGAAGTTATAGGCAAGTAAGTTACCTTATTTTTAATGCGAGCAAAACTATGAGTGCTATCGAAAGAATGAAGATGGAGGCCGACATTGTCTGTGTCGGTTTTGGCCCTGCCACGGCTGGCTTTCTGACCACCCTGACCAGAGCCTTGCTCAAGGAGGACGGGACACCCGCTTTTGAGAGCAAGGTCATGCCGGGCATGCCACTGCAGATCATGTGCTATGAGCGTGCCGATGACATTGGTTTCGGTGTCTCGGGCGTTGTCACCAAGGCAACCTTTATCAAAGCCTCGTTTCCTGACAAGGATCTGACAAAGGAGATTCCCAACGCGGTGGCAGCGGGCGATGAGAAGGTGGCCTATCTCTTTGATTACCTCGGGGCGAGCCAGCGTGACCCTGGTACCATGTTTGTGGATGCTGTCTTTAAGGGCGGGCGGTTTTTTATGGGCAAGTGCCCAGAGGCGGCTGAACTGCCCTGGATTCCCCCTTTCCTGCGCAAAGAGGGAGGAATTGTGATGTCGATCGGCTCTTTCGTGTCCTGGATAGGGGCAGAGCTGATGAGTAGCGGGCTGGTGCAGATCTGGCCCGGCACTCCGGTGAGCGAGCCTGTGTTTGAGGGCGACAAGGTGGTGGGTGTGCGGCTGGCGGATCAGGGCGTTGACCTGCAGGGCAACCCTGATCCAGCCAACTTTATGCCGGGTATGGATATTCACGCGCCGCTGGTGGTGGTGGGCGACGGTCCGGTGGGTGCGGTGGGACGCACACTTGATGATCACTTTGGTCTGCCAGAGGGCAATCATCAGCACGACTGGGCGGTTGGCATGAAGGCTGTGATCGAGCTGCCGGAGAGCTGCACCCTGAAACCAGGCACTGTGATTCACACACTGGGCTATCCTGAGCAGGAGATCTTCGGCTTCATGTATGTTTACCCGGATCGTACAGCTTCGCTCGGTATCTTTGTGCCCTCCTGGTTTGATTCGCCGGTGCGTACCACCTACACCTACTTGCAACATTGGATGCAGCACCCATACATCTGGCGCCACATCGAAGGTGGCCGCCTGCGCTCCTGGGGTGCCAAGAGCTTGCAGGAATCCGGGGTGCGCGGTGAACCCTATCTGACTGGCGATGGCTATGTCAGGATCGGTGAGGGTTCAGGCACCACCAATGTTCTGACCAACTCTGGAGTAGATGAGGCCTGGCACAGCGGCGTGCTGCTGGCCGAGGGGGTGATTGACCTGCTTCAGCGTGACGAGCCATTCACTAAGGCCAACCTGGATGCAACCTATGTGAAACGCCGGCGCGAAGATAAACTGAACGCGGATTTACAGAAGGCCAAACGCGCTCGTGATGGATTCCAGGACGGCTTCTTTAAGGGCATGATGGGCACTGGCATGACCGGCATGACCAATGGCGCCATGAATGTGTCGTCACAGTCGCGCCCGCCTTCGCAGCGCATTAAAACTCTGCTGGAGACCTTTGCCGGACGCATCTCAGAGCAGGATCTGGCCGCCGCCGTGGCGCAATGCGCCAAAGACAAGCAGCCGCTGCATGACACCCTGATGGTACTGGCTGGCTGGCCTGAGATTAAAATGGATGGCGAGTTGTTGATGTCGCACCAGGATGTCCTGTTTAAGGGCGGTAAGGTGCAGGCAGCCGGCGGTTTTGCCAATCATGTCACCTTTGCCCACCCTGAGATTTGCCGCACCTGTAAGGAGCGAACCTGCATTGAGATCTGCTCAGCGCAGGCGATTATGCCCGGTGAAGAGGGCGAACCACCTGAATTTGACCGTGAAAAGTGCATTCACTGCGGCGCCTGCGTCTGGAGCTGTTCCAAGGCGCTGCCCGAAGATCCGGAGAAGACCAATGTGCTCTTTGGCGCTGGGTCCGGCGGACTGCACTCAAATGAAAATTAACCAAATGGAGAATAAAACAATGGAAGGTTTGCAAATTGTTGTATGCGGCACGCTGGTGCCTGATCCGCTGCAGACGCTTGAACCAGTCACCACCCCCACAGTGCCTGGTTTAAAGAACGAGACAATGCTCCCCTCAGTGCTTGACCCATGGGCAGCGCACTCGCTTTACGAGGCCGCCAATCTGGCTAAGAAGGTGCCTGGCAGCAAGGTCTATCTGGTCAGCCTTGGCCCGAAAGCCAAGTTGCAGCAGTTGATGATGACTGTGGCGCAGAAGGTACCCTTTGAGCTGGTCGCCATTGACGGCAGCGCCAGCGGCTTCACCGACGCTATGGAGGTCGCCAAAACTCTGGCGGCCGCGATTGAAGCCATCCCCGGGCTGGATAAAGCCCGCCTGCTGGTTTTTGGCGGCTGCGCCTCGGCCTCGCGTGACGCTGGCGTGACCATGCAGCTGATCGGCGAGCAGCTGGGCATCACCGATCAGTTTGTCGGTGTGGATGAAATCCGCATGAGCGACGATGGCTCTTTCTCGGTCCTGGAGCGGATCGAGGGTGGCCAGTATCTGGCTTCTACCTGCGCTGGAGCCCCGGCTGTGCTGGCGTGGGCCACCGGCTCGTTGCCTGAGCCTCCCAACAATCCGCAGGTGGGCATGGCGAATATGCGCTTTGTGATACCTGCGCTGCAGAAGGCGCGGCCAGTTGCAGTCGGTGTGGGCAGCATTAACTTTGAGAAGAGCGAGGTCCCTGCGCAGAAACGGGCGACCCGGATTGTCAAAGATGTGAGTGCCGATGTGATTGCTGCTGAAATTGTTGAATGGATTAAGGGCTGAGTGGGAGATTTGTCATGGCTGATATACTGTTAGTTTTACACACTGGATGTGATGGAAGTTTGTCAAAGGGCGCATTGGAATCAATCGCCACAACCGTTGATTTGAGCGCCAAACTGGGCGGTTCTTTTGCTGTGGGCGTGATCGGCGCTGGCGCGGGAGCGGCGGCTGATACAATTGCCGGTTGCGGGGCTGAGAAGTTTTATGTGGTTGAGGATGAGGCTGTGGCAACACCGCGTTATTCATCGGATGCCAAAGCCGCGACCGCCTTGATTCAAAAGGCAGGGGCGCAGATTGTTCTGGCATCCGGCTCATCGCGCTTAACGCGTTGCATGCCAGGGGCAGCATACCGCACTGGCGCGCAGATTGACACCCATATTGTGGCGCTCGCAGTTGAGGCGGGGGTTTTGAAGGCCCAGCGCTGGTACTACCGTCAGCGCATTTTGACAACCCTCAGCCGCGCGGCCCGTCCCTGGGTACTATTGGTTGAGGGCGGCATTCAACCTGCCTGGCAGGGTGCGGCGGGTGTGGCCGAAAAAGAGAGCGTCGCGGTTGAGTTTACCGCTGTCGAGCAGCGCACAGTCATCAAGGGTGTTGAGTCGCCCGCAGCCGATGCTCAGACCATTCGTCCTGATGCGGCGCTGCTCTTTGTGGCAGGCGCGGGATGGACCAAGAAGCAGGCTGACGGCGAGTATCACATTAGTGATGCCAGCACTTTGATCCAAGGGTTCCTTAACAAGGCTGGTGCCTCATTGGGCAGCAGCAAGTCTTTGGTTGATTTGCAGAGCGACGGACAGGCGACGCTGAGCTTCATGTCGCACATGAATCAGGTGGGTCAGACTGGTACAACGCCGCGTCACGCCAAGGGCCTCTCCACCTGCTGTCACGGCGAAGAGCCGCACGCGGTTGGCTGGCGTTTTATCAATGAGCGTCGCGCGATCAACATGGATGCCAACTGCGGCTGGGCACAGGGCAAGGCTGATGTGGTTTACATTGCAAATGCCTTTGAGGTGATTGCCAAGGTCAACGAGTTGCTCGGGTAAAACTAAAGCTGTTTTAAGTACTTCCTTTCAATAATCTATGCGTTTCCAACAACTTAAAGCGCGTGTATTGAAACATAATCATTAGAGGAGTTATGAAAAGACGCGAGATGCTGGTTACGACGGGATCGGCGCTGATGGGAATGAGTATGCGCCCTTTCGACACGCACGCGCAGGTCGGCGCGCTGGACATCGCGCCGGAAAATTTTCCAGCCGTTGTGAGTGGAGAGACAGCAATGTCACTTCACTCGTATAGAGGGATAACTCTTGAAGGCAATGCCGTTGAAGTGACTGTTTCAGGAGCTGCCATCCAGGACGTGCGTTCAATCTCTTGGGATTCCTCGTTGCCTCGCATATTGCCTTCACTGGTGGATTTGCAACACAATGGCGCACTTGGTCTGGCTTACAACAATCTCAATGACAAGACACCGGACCAGCTCCGGCGTGTAGGCGAGTTTTTGATACGCAACGGAGTTGGCAGAGCAATGGCGACTTTTACCACCGCTCCGTACGATCTGCTCTTAACTGCCGCCAAAAACTACAATGAAAATTTGAGTTGTGATCTTGAAATGGCACAACTTTTTTCCGGCATCTTTCACGAAGGTGTTTTTATATCGCCGGAGAAGGGGTGGCGCGGCGGGCATCTCCCAGAATATATTATGGCGCCGAATTGGGGGAAATTTAAACGTCTGAATGAACTTTCCGGTAACCAAGTAAAGTTGATTAATATTGCACCCGAGGAGCCAGGTGCGCTGAGTTTTATTGATTGCGCGGTCAAGGCAGGGATCAAGGTTGCTCTAGGTCATTGTTGTCCAGATACGGCTACAATTAATGAGGCAGTTAAACGCGGTGCCAGCATGGTAACACATTTTGGCAATGGCGCTGCGCCGCTTATGCATCGTTTCAAAAATCCGTTTTGGGGTTTTCTTGACAACGAAGCACTCGTGCTGGGGTTGATTGGCGATGGGTTTCATCTGCCGCCCGAATTAGTAAGGGTTGCTTTGCGCGTGAAGGGGATGGATAAATGTTACATGGTATCAGATGCCAATTTATACTCTGGCTGCGCGCCGGGACGCTATAAACGACTTGGCGGGTGTGACTGTGTGATTGAGGCAAATGGCTTTATTCATGTCCCGGACCAAGATATTTTAGCTGGAGCGTGGTTTCAGCTTAATCGAAGCGTTGAATTTCTGGTCAATCAGGTTGGAGTTGATTTTGAAAATGCATGGAAGTTGTGCAGTACAACTCCAGCGCGTTTAATGAACATTGAGTTGCCGGATCTGAAAGTTGGCAGTGAAGCGACCTTCGTTATAGCACGGTTCAACAACCAAAAATTACAGATCAAACAATCTATTTTTTGCGGTAAGGAGTATTTAACCTGATCGTGAAATTTACATTAAAACATGAAAATATTGAGTTTTTACCTCAACATTTTTTACCTTTTGAGAAAAGACAGCATGCATCTATAAAAGCTTTTTGTAGAGAGCTGCTTCTGTTCTCTCTCCAAACAGTACCTTGAGGTCTGGCATAGTAAAGACCCCCTGCATGTCAGTCGACCAGCTAGTGATTTTATTCGCATCATTGCTGCTTGAGTTTACCAACGGTGAGCGTGGAGAATTCAATTGCGCACACCTTTTGAATTTCGGAGTTTTTTCTGAGTTAAAGGATATACATTATTTCAGTCAGGCACGAGTTCAACATGGGACAGTGACTTGGCCCCATGAACAGGATATATGTCCCGATACGCTATACTGTGACTCCATAAAGGTGCCGCAGGCCTCAGAAGAGAGTGTGCCTTATGTGCCGATCTTTAATATCTTCTTATAAGACGCTCATATTCAGGATGAGACCCAATCCAAAACCAGAGAATGCCTCTGGGTGTATTGTCTGTATCCATACCTAATGCCCGATAGTGAATTCCTGCTCGCACTGACCACAAATCACCTATCTTCTTTAGGTGCAATGAGGGATGCATGGGGTTTTGCTTAAGGCGAGAGAAGTAATTATCAGCAACATCCCTGACATTTGAAGGAAGGCTGTAATAGAATTTCCAATATTTTGGAGTTGTGAAATTGATCAAAGGGGCTTGCATTTTCCAGCCTTATAATCTGCCTTTGCTTCCACCATAAGATCACAAAGAGGGCCGGACTTCTGGTCTCTTTCAATTTGCTTATCCCAGCGCTCTTCTTCAAGTCGATCAAACCAAGACGAAAACGAACTGAATTCTTTTTCAGGCAAAGCTTTGATAGCGTTTTTTATCTCAGCTATTGTTGTCATTATAAATCTCCCATTTAAATTATAATTTATTCTTTTCTTTGGCTTTTGTCAATCTAGAGAACGCCCACATGAGGGTTTTGACGCGCTCCGGACGCGCAAGGATTTTCTCAAGAGTTTTTCTGTGCCGCTTGTTCGTTCACTAATAGTATCAAACATTGATACTGAATCAGCGCGTTTTTTTGATCAGGTTCATTTGCATTGTTAGCATTTATATTTCCGGGATTCCTCTGGATGAGTGCCACACTCTGGCTATTTCAACAAAACTACCATTATTTTTAAGTCGATATACTATCCGGCAAGGCTTGCAGATAACTTCCCGTATATTTGAATCACTGAATTCAGGCACAATTCTTCCCGATTCAAGAAAGTCTGCAAGTCTTTCTATAGAATCGAAGACTTTGTCCCGAAAACGTGCGGCGGCATTTTGATCAAATTCCGATATATAGGACAGCACATCCCAAAGGTCAAAGCGTGCCGTGGGAGACCATTCTATTGGGCAAACCATGCTTCAAAATCCTTCTTGACTTGATCATGAGGAATACCTTTTCCTTCATCCAGCTCATGAATGCCCTTACGAACACCAGCCATGAAATTGATTCTTTCCTGAATAGAGTCCCATGTGGAATCATCCGGCAAAGATTTTATTGTGTTGATTACTATTTCTTTTGTATTCATAGTGTAATGATATCATACGCATTGTTACTCACAAGTGTATTCTTTTATGCCAACGATTAGTTTAGTTGCGAGTTTACGAGTTAACTGCAACTTTTTGCTATGCCTGTGATTTCAATGTTTTATGGGATCATTATTCATCTGTACTTTGTAGATACCGGACGACATGACAAGCCACATATACATGTGAGATTATGAATCCAAGAGTTAAAGGATATACATTATTTCCGTCAGGCACGAGTTCAACATGGGACAGTGACTTGGCCCCATGAACA
>Ga0265294_10001196_pt1 | contig 35308 bp, 41 predicted proteins | sample MunlanPumphouse3_FD_192504 | JGI IMG/M metagenome (GOLD analysis project Ga0265294, IMG submission 192504) | Groundwater microbial communities from a municipal landfill in Southern Ontario, Canada - Pumphouse #3 | ecosystem: Environmental > Aquatic > Deep subsurface > Groundwater | place...
CAGATGATCTCTCCCTGCCCGCCGGAGCGTAACCCCTCAACAATCTCAGATATCCGCTGGCGCTGTTCCTCGCTGTTCATTGGGCCCATCTGCACGCCCCTCTGAAGACCATCCCCGACCTTCATCTCAGAGACCTTCTCTTTCAGGCGTCTGATGAACTCATCAGCAATGGAGGCATCCAGATAGAGGCGCTTCACAGCAGTGCAGGTCTGGCCGCAGTTGTAGAACCTGCCTTTTATGGCCCCTGCAACCGCTTTATCGAGATCTGCGTCTGCACAGACGATCATGGGATCACTGCCCCCCAGTTCGAGGGTCAGGTGCCTGAACAGGGGTGCTGAGAGCTCTGCGATCTGCCTGCCAGTCTCAACAGCGCCTGTAAATGAGAGTTTCCTGACTGCCGGGTGGGCGGCGAGGGCCTCACCTGCGGTGCTGCCCCTGCCTGTGACTATATTCAGGACACCCGGCGGCAGGCCTGCATCGCTGAGTATCTTTGAGAGTGAGAGCACTGTGAGTGGGGCGTTGCTCGCAGGTTTTACGACGATGGTGTTGCCTGCAACGAGTGCCGGCCCGATTTTCCAGCCGAATATTATGACAGGCATGTTCCAGGGGATTATGGCGCCGCAGACACCCAGAGGTTTCTTTGCGACAATAGGGTAGCCATATGGCGAGTGCTGAAGTGCCGTGCCATGGATCGATCCCGAGATTGAGGCATAATACTCAAGTATATTGGCAAAACCCAGCACCTCGTCCTTTGCCTCACGAAGGGGTTTGCCCTGCTCTGTGGTCAGCAGAGCTGCAAGATCCCCGGCCCCTGTTCTGACCGCCTCTGCGGCTCTGAAGAGGATCTTCCCCCTCTCGCGGGATGCGAGGACTGCCCAGGCAGGAAATGCCTCCCCTGCCGCAATTACTGCCCTGTCTATATCCTCAGGAGTGCCCGCAGGGACCCTCCCGGCGGTCCTGCCTGTCGCCGGGTTTCTGACATCTATCCACTCCCCGCCGGCAGACTCCGCCTCCTGGCCGCCGATATACATCATCATGATAGTTATTCTGTCTTCACAAACAAAAGAGTCTGATGATGGATCCAGGAGACATGGGTATAAAGATCTGCGGCATCACCAGAGTTGCAGATGCAGTCTGTGCTGAGGAGGCAGGTGCAGACGCCATCGGTGTTGTCATGTTCTCAGACTCGCCGAGGAGCATATTTCCTGAATGTGCAGAGGAGATCTTTGGTGCTGTCTCAGATGTGGCGACTGTGGTGGTAACCCATACGACATCTGAGAAGGAACTGGCTGAGATAATTGCTCTCCGGCCCTCTGCCATCCAGATGTCGTATCATTTTCCGATACCTGAGAACTATCCCGGGGCGGTGATCAGGGTAATCGGGGCAGGGGATCAGATTCCTGATGACTGTGAATGGGTGGCAGTGGATGAGAGCAAGGGTGCTGGCAGACTGTATAATCCGGAGTTTGCAAAGCAGGTGATTGAGAAAGCCAGGCCCCGTGTGATGCTCTGCGGTGGTCTGACGCCCGCCAATGTGAGAGATGCCATCCTGAGCGTCAGGCCTGATGCTGTTGATGTCTGTTCTGGAATGGAAATATCGCCCGGAAAAAAGGATCATACCCTGATTTGGGCATTTGTAAGGGCGGCCCGCAGCCTCCCGGCCTCTAACCGATGATGGGCCCTGGCTCACTGTCAAAGTCAATCTCATCAAGGAAGGGCATCATGCAGATGAGATATGGAATGCTCTCCCCGTTCTCATCGGTTCTGACACCCAGCTTTGAGATAGAAACAATCAGCGGGAACTCAGTCAGCCTGCCTTCAAAGGTTGGATCATTCTCTGCACCGAACTTCAGGAAGGCCGGGGCTTTTACAAATGGTCTGTCAAACTCCGGCACATTGGCGTGATCCTTGAGATCCTGCTCATATGTGGAGTTGAGGACGAGATCCTTCTCAAAATAGAGCACAGCCTCAAATCCCCACTTCTTTGAGAGATCCCTCAGCTTAAGTACATTGATCTTTTTGCCTTCTCTGAGACCTATTGATGTATATTTCTCCTCGACTGTCTTACCTTCGAGGCTCTCAAAATTATTTTTCATAAATATCCCATTGAGATGTACATTATCCTGTTTTTAAATCCATGGGTTCTGCGCGTGGGAAGTTATATCTATGGTCAAATATACTTCAGAACAGAGGTACAGAGATATGCCAGAATTTGGTTCGCCCTTCTCAGGGCTTGCAAATGATCGGAAACTGACAGAAAAAGAACTTGTACGTGCTGTCAGGTTCATGGTTTCATCAGAGTATGAGGCTGTCCAGCTCTACATGCAGCTTGCTGAGTCTACTGATAACAGACTCGCACAGAAGGTGCTCACTGATATAGCCAATGAGGAGATCGTACATGCCGGTGAATTCCTCCGTCTTCTGAAAGAACTTGCCCCTGATGAGGAGAAGTTCTACAAAGAGGGTTACAAAGAGGTGGAGGAAGAGATTGAGAAACTGAAGGGGTGACCTCTACTTCTTCACTATTGGCCCCGGCCCCCGAAATAATGTGATTTCTGTGTTAAGGAGTTAACTTCCATACCCTGAAGGGGTGGCTCCCTTTATTTTTTAGATTCTATGCGCATCTTAATATACAATCGTAACCATTAAGTCCGATTACAGGGGGTAAAAAAATGACTGTAATTGATTGCTGTCAGACGAATGTTATGACCATCTCGCCTGACGCTACTGCGTATGACGCTGCAAATCTGATGGAAGAGTGGAATGTGGGCAGTATTGTGGTCACTGAGAATGAAAGGCCTGTAGGTATTGTTACAGACCGGGATCTGGTTGTAAGGGTTCTTACACAACGCCTGAAATCTGAGGAGGTCGGGGTCAGGGAGATCATGACACCAGATCCCCTTGTCCTGAAGGATGATACAGGGCTGTACCAGGTGATAAAGGCGATGAGAGAGAAGGGCGTCAGAAGACTCCCTGTTGTTGATTCTAAAAACAGACTAACAGGAATCATCACCGCAGATGATGTGATCCGCCTGCTTGTGAAGGAGATGAGCTGCATCTCCAGCACGATAGAGAGAGAACTGCCCACTATTCCGACTGTTGTATAGTCGGGGTGGGAATCAGGGTTTTGGTCTTCGGCTCTGATTAAAAACCATAACATCCTTTTTTTTGTCTCTGTAGAAAACCTCCCGAACCCCCCCTGGCAGATGATGACTGTCTGGGAAGGACAATAACCTGACTCCTGAATTTAGGGGTTTATATCCACAGGTGGAAAATCACATACCAGGGGGCTGGCGGGGTGGCTGAGCTCACCACAGCCGTTTCCTGCCCATGATCCCGCCATTATGACTATAATACCTCAGAACAGTATATCTACACATCAGGAGTCTGTAATATGAGGAGCAAGATAAGGCACCCCAGGTTCAGATTGATAGTGGCCAGTACAAATCAGCCAATCAGGAATAACAATATCTGGACATATAATGACGCTCTGGTCGAACAGGAGTGGTATGAGGAGCAGATCGGCGAGAGGGTGAAGGTAGAGAAGATATTCCACTCAGGCATAGGGGCAGAGTAATATTATGCCATCCGGAAGATCTATCTCTATTATTATTCCCCAAACTATACCTTCAGCCCGGGCCAACCATTCCTGACAATACTGGCAGGAGATAACAGAAATGGCCGCTGAATATGAACTCTACGAACGCATAGCCAGAGAATGCTCTGTCAGAACAGGCCAGGTCTCAGCCACGGCCTCTCTTCTTGATGAAGGTGCCACTGTGCCCTTCATTGCCAGATACAGAAAGGAAGCAACAGGGACACTCGACGAGGTGGTGATAACAACTATCCGCGACCGCCTCTCAGAACTCCGTGACCTTGAAAAGCGGAGATCTGCAATCCTTACATCCCTAAGAGAACGCGGCCTTCTCAGGCCAGACCTTGAGATCGCGATTCGCGGGGCAGAGAGCCTTGCAGCACTTGAGGATCTCTACCTCCCATACCGGCCGAAACGGCGTACACGCGCCTCAGTTGCCCGTGAACGCGGTCTTGAGCCCCTTGCAGAGGGGCTCCTTTCACAGGATAGTGATCTGGATCCTGTCTCCCAGGCAGAGTCATTTGTTGATCAGGAAAAGGGGGTCCTGAATGCGGATGATGCCCTTGCAGGCGCCCGTGACATCATAGCCGAGGAGATCAGCGAGAACGCCGAGGCCCGTGCCTCGATGAGAAAGACCTACAGAACATGGGCAACCCTGAAGACCCGTGTGATCAAGGGCAAAGAATCCGAAGGAGGCGTATATCAGGACTACTTTGACTGGGAAGAGCCGGTTGCAAATGCCCCCTCTCATCGTGTGCTTGCCATCCTGAGGGCAGAGGACGAGGGCATAATATCATCTGTCATAGCCCCTGAGAGGGAACGTTCACTCTCCATCCTCAGACGCAGGTTTGTCACAGGCAGTGGAGAAGCCTCCACAGAGGTGGAGAAGGCACTGAAGGATGGCTACACCAGACTCCTTGGCCCGGCCATGGAGAGGGAGGCACGCCATAGCCTCAAAGAGAAGGCAGACAGAACAGCCATCAGGGTATTTGCAAAGAACCTCAGAGACCTCCTCCTCACCCCACCCCTTGGGCCGACAAGAGTGCTTGCCATAGACCCCGGCTTCCGCACTGGCTGCAAGGTTGTCTGCCTGGACAGGCAGGGTGCCCTTCTTCACAACACAACCATCTACCCCCATCCCCCAAGGCAGGATACAGCCACCGCCGCAAGAACACTTGTGGAACTTGTCAGGGACTACAAAACCGAGGCCATCGCCATAGGCAACGGCACCGCAGGAAGGGAGACCTACGCCTTCGTGCGCAAACTCCGGATTCCTGAGGAGGTGCCTGTTATGATGGTAAGCGAGACAGGGGCCTCCATATACTCCGCCTCAGGGGTCGCCCGCAAGGAATTCCCAGATCATGACATAACTGTCAGGGGTGCGGTCTCAATTGGACGCAGACTCATGGATCCCCTCGCAGAACTCGTCAAAATTGATCCCAAATCACTTGGCATAGGGCAGTATCAGCATGATGTTGAGCAGAAGGCCCTGCAACAGAGCCTTGATGATGTCGTCACAAGTGTTGTCAACCAGGTCGGTGTGGATGTGAATACTGCAAGCCCCGAACTCCTCTCCTATGTCTCAGGCCTGAACCCCCGCCTTGCAGGGGCAATTGTGGGTTACAGAGATTTCCATGGGCCCTTCGACTCACGCAACGAACTTCTGGAGGTTCCGGGTATCGGCCCAAAGACCTTTGAGCAGGCAGCAGGCTTCCTGCGTATATATGGCAGAAACCCCCTCGATGCAAGCGCAGTCCATCCTGAAAATTATTCAGTTGTAATGAGGATGGCAGAGAGAGCAGGCTGCTCTGTAGAAGCCTTGACAGGCAGCAAAGCTCTCACAGATACTCTCAGTCCTGAGATCTTTGTTACAGAGACCACCGGACTTCCGACAGTCAGGGATATCCTTGCAGAACTTACAAAACCCGGGCGGGATCCACGCGAGACCTTTGAGGCTCCGGCCTTTGATGATGATATCAACTCAATTGAGGATCTGAAGTCAGGCATGTTGCTGCCCGGAATCGTGACCAATGTAACCGCCTTTGGAGCATTTGTTGACATAGGTCTGCATGAGAACGGCCTTGTACACATCAGTGAACTCTCAGACCATTTTGTTTGCCATCCCTCAGATGTGGTGAAGGTGAACCAGCAGGTCAGAGTCACAGTAATCAGCGTAGACACAGCCCGCGGGAGGATTGCCCTTTCCATGAAAGCACAGAGATAGTTGTCAGGCAATGTGTGATTTCTGGAAAAACGATATACTCATGTAGTTGTTGGTTGTATCCTATCACTGACTTATGGCAGAATACGATAGTGTGCAGGATATGATCCGGCTGATGGCCTCCAGAATCGACGCGATGGCTGACAGCATCCGTGATGAGGAAGTGGATCATATATCAAAAGCGTTGCTTGACGCTGACAGAATATATGTGCTCGGAGCAGGGCGTTCAGGCCTTGTTGCCAAGGCATTTGCAATGCGTCTGATGCACCTTGGTCTCCAGTCCTATGTGGTGGGTGAGACCATCACACCGGCAATGAGAGATGGAGATCTGCTTGTCGCCTTCTCTGGTTCAGGTGAGACAAAGACAGTGGCAGAACTCTGTGAAACCACAAAGGCAATTGGCGGGAATCTCTGCCTCATTACCTCAAAGAAGGACTCACGCATTGGCAGGATTGCAGATGTCATTATGGTGATAGAGAGCCAGCGCGACGCTGTAGAGGACGAGTCAGCAGAGTTTGAGATCAGGCAGATGACTGGCGAGCACAAGTCATTTGCGCCACTTGGCACTCTCTTTGAGACTGCGGCACTCATCTTCGCAGATGCCATCATTTCCAAGCTCATGGATATCACCTGCTGCAGGCCTGAGGACCTCAAGGACAGGCACGCAAATATAGAGTAAATGTAAGGGCAGGACGATGGCAGAGAAATTTTCAAGGCGTGTCCTCGGCATCGAGATGTCGGGTATCAGGAAGTTCTTTGAGGCAGCAAAGCCAGATTCCATAAACCTCGGCCTCGGCCAGCCTGATTTTGATACGCCTGAACATATCAAGGAGGCGGCTATCCAGGCCATCAGGGACGGGATGACCGGCTACACCTTCAACACCGGTATACCAGAACTCAGAGAGGCAATCTGCGGGAAACTGAGAGATGAGAATGGCCTCACCTACACTCCCAATCAGGTGATAGTCACGGCAGGTGCAGGCGAGGCTCTGCATATCGCGATGGAGACTCTTGTTGACGTGGGTGACCGTGTGCTATTTCCTGATCCCGGGTTTGTCTCATATGAAGCAGGTGCAGTCCTCGCCGGCGGGCGCCCTGAAGGTGTGCCCCTTGATGACTCTCTACACCTCGATCTGGAGGCCTGCAAGGAAAAGATGGATGGGGCACGCCTATTCATTCTCAACAGCCCGGCCAACCCCACTGGTGTGGTCGAGAGCGAGGAGACGATAAAGGCCATTGTGGAGTACGGAGCCGACGCAGGCGTGACCATAATCTCTGATGAGGTCTATGAACACTTCGTCTACGACGGCAGGAAACACTACAGCGCTGCAAATTACGGCGACAATGTGGTCACAGTCAATGCGACCAGCAAGACCTATGCAATGACCGGCTGGCGCCTGGGATTCATCGCAGGGCCTGAGGAGATAATTGAGCAGTCTGTAAAGGTACACCAGTACTGCCAGACATGCGCCACCTCAATCTCACAGTATGCTGCCCTTGCCGCATATACCGGGGATCAGGCCTGCGTCTCTGAGATGAAAACTGAGTACGCCGCAAGGCGTGATCTCCTGTACAACGGTCTTCTTGAACTCGGATTTGAGTTCCCAAGACCTGAGGGTGCGTTCTACCAGTTCGTGCCCATGGAGCAGGAGATGATGCGCCAGATTCTTGATGCAGGTGTGATCATAGTTCCTGGGGATGCATTTGGAAGCAGGGCACCTGATCACGCCCGTTTCAGTTATGCAGCATCCAGAGAAGATATCGGGGTTGCGCTCGAACGTATAGCAAAGATAAGAGGCTGAATTCATATGGTTAAGGAATTATTAAAGAGACTCTCAGACGCCCACGGGGTATCTGGATATGAAGGCAATCTGCGGTCGATCATCAGAAAAGAGCTTGAAGGCTACGTCGATGAGATCACCGAAGATCCAATGGGCAATCTCATCACAGTAAAGCATGGTGATGATTTCAGGATCATGGTCGCCTCTCACATGGATGAGATTGGCCTGATGGCACAGTACATCGATGAGAAGGGCTTTATCAGATTTGTCACCCTCGGAGGCTGGTTCCCGCCAACGCTCTTTACACAGCGTGTTATTCTGCATGGCAGAAAAGGCGACCTGACAGGCGTTATCGGCGCAAAGCCTCCGCATGTGATGACACCTGAGGACAGGAAGAAGGTCATCAGGATCGAGGACATGTTCATCGACGTCGGCGCCTCCAGTGCAGATGAGGTCGCTGAGATGGGCATTGAGATCGGCACCCCCATCACTATAGACCGTGAGTTCTCCAGTCTTCGTGGCAAGAGGGTGACAGGCAAGGCACTTGACAACCGTGTCGGCGTTGCAATGCTCATAAAAGCCATGCAGCAGATGAAGTCACCGCACACAGTCTATGCAGTCTTCACTGTTCAGGAAGAGCTCGGTCTGAAGGGTGCAAAGGTCAGTGCCTTCTCAATCAATCCGAACTGTGCGATCGCAACTGATGTCACTATCCCAGGAGACCACCCTGGTGTTGAGAAGAAGGACGCCACTGTGGAGATGGGCAAGGGCCCTGTGCTCGGACTTGTCAGCGCCAGCGGCCGCGGCCTTATGGCAGACCCAAGGATGGCAGCCTGGCTCCGCCAGACTGCTGAGAAGAATGAGATACCATACCAGGTCGAGGTAGGCACAGGCGGCAACACCGATGCCACGATCATCCACCTTGTAAGGGGCGGCATACCCAGCATCCCGTTCTCTGTGGCGGCCCGTTACATCCACTCGCCTGTAGAGGTCGTGGACTGCCTTGATATCGAGGCTGGTGTCTCACTCCTTGTAGAGGCCCTGAAAACAAAACCAGCTCTCTGAATATATATTATCAATATTTTTGCAGGGATCCGGGGTAGCCGGTTCCCTGCACCTAATTTACCAGGATATATCGGTTTATAGTTAGAAATGAAGAAGGGGGTGCCATGTATTAGAGAAATGCCAGAATCTGAGGGTAAGCATCTGATGATCATGGATGATGAGGCCGGCATAAGAGATATCATCAGACTGATGCTTTCCAGAAATGGCTATCGTATAGCAGAGGCAGTGGATGGTGAAGGAGCACTCAGTCAATTTAAGAAGGCCTCTGAGGAGGGTGATCCCTTTGATATTGTTATACTTGATCTCAACATCCCCGGCCCTACAGACAGCAGGGATGTAATGATGCATATGAAGGAGATGTGTCCTGAAGTCCATGGGATTATATCAAGTGGCGACCCCGGTGATCCAGTGATGATCTCATACAGAGAGTATGGATTCTCGGCGGCGCTGCCCAAACCCTTCAGAATGGCAGAACTGATTGATATGGCAAATAATATCTCAGAATCCAGAAGTTCAGAAACCTTCTGAAACTCCTGCTTTTGGATCATATAATATAACATCCCTGTAGAAATGCCCTGTATGTGGGGATGGATTCCTTCAGGAAAGGCATAAATTATGTCACAGAGGATAGATACAGCCATGAAAGAGTCAATCGGAGCAAAGAGTCTGCTGTATCCTCATCCTGTACTTCTTGTGGGTACATATGATGCCGAGGCGAAACCTGACGCGATGGTGGTCGCATGGGGTGGCATATGCTCTTCAAACCCGCCTTCTGTGGCCATATCTGTTCAGAAGTCACGCAAGACCTATGAAAACCTGATTCTGAAGAAGGAGTTTACCATCAGCATCCCGACAACAGATCTTGCGGCCGAGGCAGACTACTGTGGTATAGATTCAGGAAAGACTGTGGACAAGTTCACTGCCACTGGCCTCACACCTGTGAAGAGCAGTATGGTTGATGCACCCTATATAGATGAGTGCCCTGTGGTGCTGGAGTGCCGGGTGACAGATATCCTTGAGATAGGCATACACACTCAGTTTGTGGCCGAGATCCTGGACATTAAGGTTGATGAGGCTGTTTTGTATGATGATGGAAAACCAGATATCAGGAAGATCAGACCAATCCTCTATGACTCAATTGGCAGGGAATATCTCGGCGTTGGTGAACCTGTTGCAAAGGCCTTCTCTTCAGGTCTCACATTCAGGAAATAGAATGTAACTGATGGGCTTTGGGGGTGCCCTGTCGGAAGGAAGGATGTGTTAAATCCTCGATTTGTGAGCATGAGAAAACGGAAAATCAGAGATTTTCCTGTTCTGGCAAATCTATGATTTGCCATGAAGACTCTCTGTCTTCAAATATCAGATTTAACACAGAGCCCCAGGCTGGTCTTCTCAAAATTTTCTGAATTATTACTCTGCAAAGCCAGCTTGGTCAGTTTTTTGTCATTAGGGTCGTCTGTGCCAGTATCTGGTCGTGTGATTGATACAGAAATCATAATAACTGAGTAACTCCCAAAAAATGTTTATACTGGCAGGTTAACCAAACCCATAATACCAACATATGAATAATTCATATTTTTTATTCGTTATCTGTCATATTGATGTAATTAATGGGGGCAGAGTAATGTGGATAAATCAGTTATATCTTGTAAATACGAAAACCTTTATGCAATATATCATCATTACGTTGATCAGTTGGAGTTACCGGAATGCTAAATGAGATAGCACGCATCATTGCCGCTGCACTCATCAGCTGGATCCTTTTTGTAATGGTTGATATTATCTTCAGTCTGCCAAAAAAGGGCGGTGTGAGTGGTGCAGAAGCCATCGGAGCACAGATTGAGGCTGATGGCGGTTCACTGAATGGTGGATATATGATGGGAAATATTGTCTGCTCGCCTGATGCATCCGCAGGCACCCTTCTTGCAGCCTGCGGCGTCTACATCGCAGGCATTCCCGGAGGGATCACTGCGGCAGTGCTGGTCTATATCGGAAACAGGATCTGCCATGATCCTGGATATGCCGGGACGACTGGTGCTGTTATTGCCACATTTGTCATCTATGGATGCACACTGGCAGGTTTCCTGGCTCAGGACTTCATCGCCGGTATGGTGATTGCAATCCTGACAATACAGGGAATTTCACACATACATGCAAGCGGCCTGTTAAACCGTCTCTGGAGGCTTAGAGGATGATCCCTGAGTTTATCTGCGCTGCCATTGCCCTGTACGCGGCTCTGAGGATACTTTTTGAGAAGAGAACACTCAGGAAACTTCCATACCTGAATGTCTTCGGCTTTGCAATTGCGGGATATATTGCTCTGCTCTCAGGCGGAGAGAACCTGCTCTATCTTCTGGCAGCAGTTGCCTTCTTTGTAGGCTCAACCTTAGAGTCCAATGCCATTGCCAGCGCATATGCAGGGGGCGATGCTGATGATTGAGAGTATCCAGGTGATCCTTGCGATCATCACACTGCTGGGTGCCGTCGCCGTATATCTCTGGAAGAGTCCCTTTGACAGACTGATAGGACTCAGTCTGATGGCCGGTGGGATCATCCCCCTAATCATTGACAGAGGATACCTCGATGTGGCCATTGCCATTGCACTCCTGGTGCCGGTCACGACCATCATCATGCTTCTGGTCTGCAGGAGGGATCTGGCATGATAAGTGTGGAGTTCATACTCGGTGCCCTGCTCCTGGTATTTGGCACATTTATAGTGGCATTCCCACGCGAGAAGGACTATGTAACAAGGCTCATCAGTCTTGAGGTGCCGGCCTGGGGTCTTCTCCTGGTCATGCTCTCCTTTGACGAGACACTCGCACTCCTGACCTTCATTGCAGTGACAGCCATCTCGACCTTTGTTCTGGTCAGGGTGATCGAGAGGAGGAATCTGATATGATCATACAGAGAATCTCCAGATACCTCGCGAACATCGACAACCTTGTCAGTGTATTCTCAGCGGCTGTGGTTTTTGTTGCAGTAATCGGGCTTCTTACACTGCCCCTGATGCCACTCACCTACAATGATGATCAGCTCTATCAGAAAGAGATCAACCAGAGCAGCAACCTTGATCCCTATGACAGGGGCGGGGTGCCATTCTCATCAACAGAGGTAGGGGCCCAATACCCTCAGAACTCAGAATACCTTGGATATGTGACCGCATATCTGACACCACTCTCACAGTTTATGGCAGATATAACACCGCACCTTGGCACAACAATTGTCTCCCATCCTGGGGGCATCATAGACGAGATCCTGTACAAGACCAGAGGCCTTGATACCGTTGTGGAGACCAGTATTCTCTTTATAGCCTTTGCAATTGCATCTTTCCTCTTCAGGAGGGATGAAGAATGATCCCGGAGATCTACACATTCGGAGTAATGGCAGTCTTCGCCTGCATTGTGATCGGTTTTCTTGCCCTTGTGCGGGAAGGCGACAGCCTGCACCGCCTGCTCCTCACAGACCTTGCAGAGATGCTCTCTCTTGCCCTGATTGCCCTTGTGGCAACAGACCTTGCAGAGGCCCTCATCCTGCCGGGCCTGGTGGTAGGTATATCTGAACTGATGGCCCTCTCTGAGATCTATCTCGTAAAGGAGGGACTGCATGCAGAGCCAGCAAAGAGGATGCATATCGAGATCATGGACACTGCGCCGGGCATCCTTGGATTTGTCCTGATCGCCTATGGAATCATACTCTCAGGCTTCTCAGGCGGTGTAGTCGCAGGTGTCGGTGCGATCTTCTTCTTCATGTGCAAGGGACACAGTGAACAGTTTGAACTGATTGAGACCATAAGCGGCTATGCCTGGGCCTTCTGGATTGTGGCATTCTTCATATTCCTGATTTTGCCGCAATACTGGTTCTTCGCGGTTATGCTCGCAGGAGGCGCGATACTTGTGAAGGTAATGGCAAAGATGTCACTTATCGGAACCATGCGGGGTGATACAGATGTTTGAACTGCCTGTGACTTCTATCGGAGGGGAGGAACTCTTTGTCCTGCCCTTCGGCGACATCGTGAACTACTTCACGCCATATACAGCGGTGCTCTTCGGAGGCGCCCTGCTCTTCACGCTGATCTGCATATTCAGCAGACCTGAGAAGCAGATAGATGTCGCTTTTGGCGGGGATGCCTACTATGCAAAGGAGATCAGTCTGAAAGAGCTCAGATTCAGACGTTTCATGGCAATCGCCTGCGGGTGTGCCACCATGGGAGCGGTGGTAAGCGGTGATATCTTCAACTTCACCCTCTTTGTCTCCATGGTGGGTATCACCATCATCGGAATTGTTGGTGCAGTAAAGAACAAACACGTGCTGAATGCGGCATACCAGTATGGAATCATCGCGATGCTCGGAACGATCCCACTCTTCGGAGCAGCGGCAATCATCCTCGCAACCACAGGCACCCTGAGTATCTGGGAACTGGCAGGGCCTGCCGTTTCTGCACCGGCAATAGCGAAGATATTCCTGCTGCTCGGAGTGATGGGAGAGGGCATGGCGCCATTCTACGCTGCCAAAGCTGAACTATTCAGAGCACCAGGCGCGCCATATGTGATCATGATACATGTCAGTTCACTGCTGATGTTCCTGCGTGTGGCTGAGATACTGCTGACGGTGTGATTGGATTATGAAGAAACTACTGATACAACTCCTGACTGTGGCAGCCTTCCTGGCATGCGCAGGCGCAGGCGTGGGTGCATTTATTCAGGCCATGCCATTATGGCTTGCAGAGGCAGTAATTGTGATCGCATTCCCGGTCTTTACAGTCTGCACCATGCTCTGGTGGAGTTCAGGAGAAGGCACCGCAGACATACCATTCATAGGGTACTGATATGATCGACTATCTGATACTTGCAATTATTATCGGACTGCTCTACATGGGCATTCACAGGAAGATCATCGCACGTGTACAGGGACGGCCCGGCCCACCAATCTGGCAGGAGTTCCTGCATACACTGAAATTCTCATTCAAGCAGACCTGGATACCAAAGACAGCCAGCAGTCTCCTTTATGTGGCCATCGTCTTTATCGCGATAGGCATATGGACAGCAGGTCTTTATGTTGTTATTGCAGGCCAGAGCCTGCTCATCCTCTTTGCCATATATATGCTCAACAAGATGGTGGAGCATGGTGTAGGACTCTCACCAGGTTCGCCATATGCCAAGTTCGGCGGAGTGAGATCAGTGATCTCAGCCTCATCAGAGATCCCGCTTCTGGTGACTGTCGGGGCCATCTACTTTGTGACAGACTCACTGATGATCTCAGACATCGCCGCATATCAGCAGATACACGGCCCGCTCCTAATAACCATGTTCCCTGCGGCTGTTGCCATGTATGTGGTTGTGCTCTCAAAGATGCACTATGGCCCATTCTCAGTGGTCGAGAGCAAGGAACTTGTGAGTGGTTACAAGACCGAGCATTTCGGAGTCTGGAGGGCCGGCCTTGAGGTCTCAGACAGCATCAAGATCTTTGTCCTGCTCTACACCTTTGTGGTGCTCTTCATTGGGCAGTTGCCAATACTTCTCATGCTGCTCGCGATGCTGGCGGTGCTTGTCACACTATCATTTGTCTGCGCACTCACACCCATGCTATCGCCCTATGACAGCGTGACTGTGCAGACCTGCCTTGTGGCAATAATGCTGGTCTATATCGCCTTCCTGGGGGTTACAGCATGATCAGGAAATTCATCACAGGAGGGGCGCTGCTGTATGTGGCAATCCTCGCTGTGCAAATTATGCAGAACCAGACAGTCCTGGCTGAGGCAATCGCTGTAGGTGTTCTGCTTCTTGTGGTCGCAGGTCTCTCATGGACACATGGGAGTGGAATCCTAAAGGTTCTGAAAAGAGCTGAGATGGCACTGCTCTGGTGTGCTATTGGGTTATTTGTTGTGTACGCACTTCTGAATGCCGGAGGGGTTATATGACTGAATTTCTGTATGAGAAAGACCTCAGGGGCATGATGCTCAATATTCTGAGCAGCAAGAAGCATGATATGACTGTCAGGGCTCTTGCCGCTAAGTATGGTTTTTCAAGACAGGAGATGAGAAAGATCCTGATGGAGCATTGTGACATGATCATGCTCGAAAATGTCCCGACAAGATATGATTACTGGGATAAGGACAGCAGAGGTGACAGAGTCACCTCTGAACTGGGTGCAGGCCTCATCACCCGTGCCGTACCCCTTATGGAAGATACAGACATGGACAGGATCCTTGCAAAGGTCAGGTCTGCAATAAAGGCCGGCAAACCTGAAGACGAGGCAATAATGGAAGGAAAATCGATGATCAGGGAGATGATCCAGGTATGAGCGTCCTTCAGAATATAAAGAACAAAGTCAGATCAAAATCAATCCATGTCAGTTATGTCAATATCGGTTCCTGCAATGGGTGTGATATAGAGATCCTTGCCTGCCTTGCACCCAGATATGACATTGAGCAGTATGGAATCTATGTGCACAACAACCCACGTGAAGCAGATGTGCTCCTGGTGACAGGGGCCTGTACCCCACAGTGGGAGGACAAACTTGCCTCAATCTGGGAAAAGATTCCAGGCCCAAAGGTTGCGATTGCAATAGGCAACTGCCCGATCTCAGGCTGTGTCTTCAACAGGCCAGGTTCATACGTGGATCCACCAGCATCAAAACATATCCCAATCGCGGCAGAGGTTCCGGGATGCCCGCCAAGACCAACTGAGATCCTGAATGCCGTGCTCTCACTTGCACCAAAGGTCTTTGAAGACTACGAGGAGAATCTGAAAAAATGAAGAAAGTTGTCGACGTCGCCCTGCCTATTGGTCCTCTGCACCCGTGCTTCAAGGAACCTGCACGTATCAAGTGCGAGACCCGCGGTGAGTATGTACTCAGCGCTGAGATGGAACTTGGGTATGTAAAGAAAGGTATCGAGAGGATCATGCGTGGCAGGCCGTGGGAGGAGGTAATGTTCCTTGCAGAACGGATCTGTGGCATATGCTCGGTGGTTCACAACCTGACCTTTATCGAGGCACTGGAGGAGATCAGCAGTATCAAGGTGCCTGACAGGGCAGCATACCTGCGTGTCATGGTGAATGAACTTGACAGGATCCAGAGCCACATGATCGCGAACTACTCATACTGCTACACCATTGAGCATGAGACACTCGCGATGTACCTGCTGAACCTGCGTGAGTCAGCCCTCGACCAGCTTGAACTGATCACAGGTGCACGCATCACCTGCTCATATGTAGTCCCAGGGGGGGTCAGGTTTGATCTCAGGGATGAGGATGCGGCCACCCTGAAATCAAATCTGGACAAGATGGAGTCTGAAATGACCGGATATGTAAAGATGTTCAGGGGCGGTCCGATGATTGCCCTCAGGAGCAAGAACATCGGACTGATTACAAAGGAAGAGTCCATTGAGGCGCACACTGTCGGACCGACGGCCCGTGCAAACGGACTGTCTGAGTCTGACCAGCGCCTTCATCATCCGACATACCAGAAACTCGGCTTCAAACCGGTCTGCTACGACACAGGTGACAACTATGCCCGCCTCATGGTCAGGTTTGACGAGGTCTTTCAGAGCATCGGCCTGATCAGGGAGTGCCTGAAGCGCCTGCCTGAAGGGGGGAAGATCCGTGGCGGCGGCACTGTCTGTGCTGGTGAGACCACATATGTGGGTGAGGCCCCGCGTGGTGAACTGACCTACTACGTAAAGACCGATGAATATGGAAGGGTAGTCGATATAGCAGTCAGGACGCCGTCGATAATGAACATTGAGGCATGTGCACATTACATGCTCAAGGGGGTGGAGTCTGCCGCAGATGTCACATCCACTTTTATCAGTTCTGACCCCTGTATCGCCTGCTGTGAGAGGTAAGAGATGAGTTCGTCAATTGTCTGGTATCTGAAGAAGTTTTTCAGCGCTGAGTGGCTGCATAACTTCCTGTTTGCAAAAACAGCCCCCCTGGTAACACCCCCCCACTTCAGAGACTTCCCACATATCACAGGGAAGGAGTGCACACACTGTCTCTCCTGCATGATGATATGTCCTGCACCCAATGCAATTGAGGTTCTGAAGAAAGGGGACGGCTGGGAACCTGTTGTCTCACTTGGTCACTGTATCAGGTGTGGTCTCTGTGTTGAGATCTGTCCTGAAGATGTACTGGCCACTGGGCGTATTCTGGAGACTCAGTCCCTTGATCACACAGGTTATAACCACACATTACAGATGAACTTTGATCAGAAGCTCTGCACAGGCTGTGGAGACTGTGCAGTCGCCTGCCCTGTCAATAAAGTGGAGGATCCGAATATGACCTCATCAGGCACCTCATCCAATGACGAGGTCATTATGAGGGTCATGAATGGTAAGCTAAGGATTCTCCACCCTGAAAAGTGTACAGGATGCAAGACCTGCGAGATCACCTGCTCTGAACGTGCTATCAGGGTAGCACGTGTGGTCGAGCCTGTGCAGGAAGATGAGATTGCAAATAAAGGAGGAGGAACTGTATGAGCGAACTTCTGGTCAAAAATGCCTATGTGATCGACCCTGTCAATAACATCCGTGGCGAGGTGATGGATATACCCATCCGCGACGGGAGGATTGTGGAGTCTGTGCATGATGATGCTGAAGTGATAGATGCCCGCGGCGCTCTCACCCTGCCTGGTGGCATTGACTCACATACGCATATCTGCGGCACAAAGGTTAACTTCGGGCGGTATATGAGCCCTGAGGATATGAGAGCAGGAAGAACCAGACGCCACGGGGATATGCATGCCACCTCAGGTTACAGTGTTCCTACCTGCTATGCCAACAGCTATCGTTACTCTGCCATGGGCTATACAACAGCTCTTGAGGGTGCGATGGCTCCTCTTGAGGCCAGGCATACCCATGAGGAGTTTGCACATACGACCCTTCAGGACACTATGGCAAATGTTCTATTTGATGGCAACTGGTCAGTCATGGAGGCCATCCATGATGATGACCTGAAGCGTGTTGCGGCGATCGTTGGATGGACAATGAAGGCTTCAAAGGGTTTTGGAGTCAAACTCACAAATCCCGGAGGTACTGAGGCATGGGGTTTTGGCAAGGATCTCAAGTGTATAAATGACCCTGTGCCCCATTTTGAGGTCACGCCGGCCGAAATTATAACATATATGATCAAGGCAAATGAGATGCTCCATCTGCCACATTCTGTTCACCTGCACTGCAACAACCTTGGCACTCCAGGCAATTACCGGTGTACCCTTGATACATTCAACCTCGTGCCTGACCTCAACAAAAAGAGGCAGAGTCTGTATGCGACTCATCTCCAGTTCCATTCCTATGGCGGGACTAAATGGAAGGACTTCTGTTCAAAGAGTGATGAGATCGCAAGTTATCTCAACAACAGGCCACGGATTGTCTGTGATATGGGGCAGGTGATGTTCGGAAAGACCACCACCATGACAGCCGACGGCCCGATGGAGTTCAATCTCTACCGTCTTCACAAGAACAAGTGGAGCAACCATGATGTTGAACTTGAAACAGGATCCGGCATAATTCCTGTCCTCTACAGGCGTAAAAATCTGGTAAACTCCATTATGTGGTCTATTGGTCTTGAACTTGCCCTGCTGATAAAAGATCCCTGGCAGTGCATGATCACGACTGACAACCCGAATGGCGCGCCATTTGTAAAGTATCCTGAGATAATTGCTCTCCTGATGAGCAAAAAATACCGGGATCTCGAGTTTGCAAGAGTACATCGCAAAACAGAGAGCCGCGTGCCTCTGCCCTCCATCGAGCGTGAGCTTGACTGGTACGAGATCGCTGTGCGCACCCGTGCAGCGCAGGCGAAGGCGCTTGGGATACTGGATCTTGGAAAGGGTCATCTTGGTCTGGGGGCTGTGGCTGATATTGCCATATATCCGATTCATGTTGACGAGATCGACCCGTCTCTTGATTATGAGAAGGTGATCAGTGCTTTCCAGAAGACTGAATATACAATAAAGGCCGGCAGGGTCGTATGCAGGAATGGCATCGCCACTGAGGATGATTCAAAGACAACGATCTGGGTAAAGCCTGATATCTCAGAAAACTATGATATGGAACATGATCCTGCATTCAGGGAGAAGTTTGATAAATATTATACTGTGCGTATGAGCAACTATCCTGTAAAGGAAGAATATATACATCACAATTTATGTATCAATACAGATTCAGAGATCTAAGGGAAACCCTCATTATCAGTTAGTGCAATACAGAAAAATATGCTTAGACATACATGTGGTTACACCGCAAGGGTCTGCTGTAAGAAATGTGGTAAACCTCTTGTTTACCGTGAAACAAGAGGTCTTTACTGTCCTTACTGTGGAAGAGAGGTGAATATGATCTGTCCAGGTTGTGGCAAACCCTGGTTATAGGGGATTTGCACGTATCCAGTGTATGTATTCGGCATGCAGAATCTTTTTTTCTTCATCTGATAGATCAGGTCTGCCTGACCTGTGCAGATAGTTCTCAAGAACATCGACGATATTCTCTGCATCCTGAAAACTCCTGGTGTCAAGATAGGCTGATGCGCTTCTGACCTCAATTGTCTCCCCGCAGACAGGGCAGAGTTTCCAGATCTGATACCTGTCAACATATGTAAATGAGAGGCAACCCGGACAGCGGATCACAAGATACATATTATTTCTACTTATCCTGACAGAACTTGAAACTTATCCCCTCTGGTTTTTGAGTGTGTGGGGACTGCGGCCCCCCTGCCTGTACAATAAATAACCTCATTCTGAAGATAATGGAAGGGGGGCAGCCCTCTTCCTGCCTTTTAGGGCATGGGCCCTGTGTTCTGAGATCGTCTGCAAGGCTTACAGAGCTGCATCGCAGTCACACCTGCCAATGAAGAGTGCCATGGTGCATGCGAGAACTCCCATTACGGCAAATGCCATAAAGAAACTGGCCTCCTGTGCGATCAAACTTGCCGTAAAGGGAAGGAAGGTCATTCCGGCGTAGGTGGCAGTATTGAACAGACCTACCACAGCACCCTGCTGGACACCTGTCTTTGCAAGGAAATCCATCTGTGCAATGATGATGAAACCTGCTATGGCGCCTATTAAAGCAAAGTCGATGAGCACCACAAAGGGACCCAGTTCAGGCGCAAAAAAGCTGCCAATGACAGCAATACCCATAAGAACTGCCCCTGCCCTGATGGTGGGTACAGGTCTGAGTCCGAAGCGCGGTGCTGCAAGGGAGGTAACTATTGTTGCCACATTCATGGTACCTATCTGTATTGAAAGCAGGGCCGGGGAGTTGGAGGTGAACTCCGGATAAAGGGCTGTGACAACACCTGTTACTCCCACAAGCACCAGAGCTGAGATATAGAGCCATTTGTATGAACTGAGTATGGTTGAGAGCTGTACCTTCTTCTGTTTATCTGATGCTGTCTCTCTGACAAATATGCTGAATAAGAGAGGTACTATTGATATAACTGTAAAAAACTCCAGTCCGCCGGTTCTGCCAGCCAGATCATTCAGCCAGCCTGTGGCAAGCAGACCTGTAACAAGACCCAGGTTAAGGAAGGCAAAGAAATAGCCACTTAGGGCTGAATGATCCTCCTGTGAGTTTACCCATGAGAGGGCACCTGCAATGAAAAGTCCTGCACCTATGCCCTCCAGTGAACGTGCCAGAATCAGGGGCAGAGGGGTGTTGTGGAAGAGGAGAATAACAATGCCACTCAGCAGAGTAAACAGTAGCCCTATACGTATAAGCGGGGCTTTACCTATCCTGTCAGAGAGCAGGCCGGCCGGCAGGACTGTGAGAAATGCACCCAGAAAATAGGCCGAAAATATCGCGCCCTGTATTGCAGGCGCATCCTCAGCAAAAGCTGGCAGTACTGGCACCACTGCATTGGAGAGTGCCATTACCACATATACCCCAAGGATAAGAGAAATTCGCTGTTTCATCAGATCTATTCTGATATTTGCAGTTAAAAGGGAAAAATGAATGGGATTGTTAATCTACATCATTCTGTATGTTTCAAGGTTCTTTGGTGAACGTGTCTCGATATGATAGCGCTTGTAGATCGAGCTTGCCAGATCAAGGGTATTCTTCTCATCCCCGTGTATTGTGAAGATCCTTTCAGGACGTGGACGCAGATGGCCAACAAAACTCATCAGCTGGCGTCTGTCAGAGTGGCCCGAGAAACCATCCACAACCTCGATATCAAGGTTGACAATGATCGTCTCACGTCTGCCCAGTGGGATCTCACGCCATCCTTTCTGGAGACGCCTGCCCAGCGTTCCCTCTGCCTGATAACCAACAAAGATCAGGGCATTACGCTCATCTTCGGCAAGGTTCCTGAGATATTCCATGACAGGGCCGCCGTTGAGCATGCCACTTGTAGTGATAATTACACATGGATCACCCTCAATCACACTCCTGCGTAATTTCTGTGAATCTACCTGTTCAAAGCATTCTGCAAGGAATGGGTTCATACCCTCCTTGAAGATCAGCTTTCTGAGATCTGGATTGAGATACTCAGGGTATGTTGTGTGTATGGCAGTTGCTTCTTTGATCATACCATCAAGATATATCTTGACCTTCGGGATCTTCTCAAGCCTGATTCCCTCCTCAAGCGCGAGCATGACCTCCTGGGATCGCCCGACAGCAAAAGCCGGGATAATTACCTTACCACCGCGTTTTATGGTTTTGTTGACCAGATCATAGAGTTTATCTTCAGCCTCCTCCATTGAAGGCTGAATGTCATTTGCACCACCATATGTGCTTTCCATGAAAACAGCCTCAAGACGTGGGAACTGCGTGTTTGCAGGCCCAAAGAGGCGTGTCTTGCCATAATTGAAGTCTCCTGTAAATGCGATATTATAGAGACCTTCACCCACATGGAAGTGTGCGATGGCTGACCCCAGGATATGCCCTGCATTGTGATAGGTCAGTTTCATGTCAGGAGCAATATCTGTAACATTCCCATAATTGAGGGTGATCGAGTGCTTGAGATATGTCTGAACATCCTTTGAGGTGTAAGGTGACCTGCCGCACTCCTTCTCAACCACATCAATAAAGTCAAGCTGGAGCATTGCTGCCAGGTCACGGGTTGCTGGTGTGCTGTATACAGGTCCTTCAAATCCATACTTGAAAAGAAGAGGGACCAGAGCACAGTGATCCAGATGGGCATGGGTAAGAACCACTGCATCAAGGGTATTCAGGGGGTAGATCTCAGGGACATACAGATATGGAAATGCCTCCATATTGCCTGGCATCTCTCCACAGTCAATCAGAACCTTGCTCTCAGGAGTTGAGAGCAGGAATGCTGCACGTCCTACCTCACGACAGCAGCCAAGGGTCGTGACACGCACCCATTTGTCCTTGCTTGTTACATCACGGTGAATGCGTCTTCCGATGGCCCTTAAAAATTCTTTTCGCTCATCTTTGATTGAACGAAGATACTGGCGGATCTGTTTAACAGTCACACTCTCAATTGGAGGTGTCCTGACAACCTTTGGAGTCCAGCCGATCTCCCTCGTGATATCACGCAGGGTTGATCCATTCTTTCCTATAACAACCCCGGGTTTTTCAGCCTCAATCAGTATTTCGCCGGTATCAGGGTCAAAAAACATATCTGTGATGCCGGCATTCTCAGGAACCACGTTCCTGATCTGACCTGCGGCTATTTCAGGATCTTCAAGGACATTTGGCCTGACCACAATGCGTTTACGAAGGTCGCGCGCAAGAATTTTGATCAGATCTGCCTCGTCGGCAAACTTCTTTGGGTCGTCAGTATATATGACAAGTTCAGGGCCTTCAAATTCGACCCTTGAGACATTAATACCGGCTGGAACCCTTTTGTCGATCTTTTCCTTGAGTTCCCTGAGTCTATCCTCTATTAACATTAAAACCGTCCTGAAAAAAGTTAGTTTGTAGAGGGATTGGGTGTCCTGGAGACACCTTCCTCTCTCAATTCTTCATATTTATCTTTGGTTATCACAACCACATTGATGTCTTCACCAGATGCAGAGTCACGCCTCATGGCGGCTCTGAGTGCTCTGATTGCAAGCTCAATACACTGCTGCTCACTCATATCATCTGAATAACGGTCTTCCAGAACACCATAGGCAAAGGGAGAACCTGAACCTGTGGAGACAATATCATCCTCCTTTGATGCACCACCTACAGCATCAACAGAGTAGACACTTGGCCCGGTTTTGTCAATACCACCCACAAGAAGCTGTACATAGTATGGATACATGCGGTTCTGGTTCAGGACATTTGAGAGAAGGGATGCAGCAGCACCCACAGTCATCGGGCGGCCACGGCGGATCTGATAAAGATTGCACTCTACCTGCATCATGCGTGCAAGTTGCTGCGCGTCACCGACACCGCCTGCAATGGTCATACCAATACGATCAGCAATCTGGTAGACCTTCTTTGCCTTCTTACTGGCAATCATATTGCCCATTGTGGCTCTGCGCTCTGTTGCGAGCACAACCCCATCCTTGAAGACAAGTCCAATAGTAGTTGTTCCTTTTTTGTAGATCTCGTCAGAAAGTTCAGGCATTGAAACACCTCAAGTTTAAAAGTTACTTTATAAAGGGTTGAAAAACGCTTCAGGTATACAATGATATCCTATTCCTTAAAGGTTATTATATCATTGCATTATCTGAGCGTTCAATGATATTTAGCAAATTGCAGAGCTTTTTTCAGGGATTCCGGAGTTATGTTCCTCAGGAATCAAGACTTTGATCAGTTCACGATCAAAGAGCATTGCAATCATCTTCTTGTCACCATTGATTACTGGCAACTGGTCAACTCTCGCTCTCTTCATTTTTAGTGCACATTCACTGATACCGGCATTCAGGGGCACGGCAACAACATCTTTTACCATTGCATCCCTTACAGCCTTTTCCTGAAGTTTCACCCTGGATATGCCATATGAGATGATGTGTTTATCTCTGATGCTCTCCCATGTCCATTCGTCATCATCAGTGCCATTTGAAAAGTCACTGACCTGAACATCATCCTCGATGCAGGCATTCCTGATCAGGTCACGCTCTGATATGATACCGGTAAGCAGTGATTCCTCATTAAGTATTGGTATGGCATCAAATCCGGAGATCTCCATGATTCTGCCAACAAGAGGCAGAGGAGTCTCTTCCCAGAGTGCAAAGGTGTGCTGGGTAAAACGTTCTTTGATCTCCTCACCAATCTTCAGATGTGCTATTGCACCTACAAGATCAGCAACACTGATGAGACCTAAGAGTTCATTACCGTCCACTACAGGCAGTCTTCTGATGTTATGTTTGACCAGTGCCCTGGCTGCATCTACAATGCTGGCTTCAGGGCCGATTGTAATTGGATCTGGTGTCATCAGCAGACCCAGCTGTGTCTCCTCTGGTTTACGGAGGAGATCTTTTCGTGTGATTATGCCAACAAGTTGTTTATTCTTGAGTACAGGCACACCACTGATTCCGGTGCGCTTGAGAATTCTGAGTACATCATCCCTGTTTCCGGGGATCTCAACACAGACCACATCTGTGGTCATATATGAAGCAACGGTTTTTTCGTCTATGATCTCACCACCAGGGTTGTAATGTCGCTGTGGCGTACTACATAGCTTGTGACACTACCAACAAGCAGACGATCGATATTACTCTTCCCTGTAGACCCAAGGACAATTATGTCTGCGCCTACTTCTCTGGCAACATCAAGTATCATACTTCCGGCATGTCCTTCGGCAATGTGAGATGTAAGTGTTATGCCTGATGCCGCGGCACGCTTTACACTCTCTGTTATGATATCGTTCCCCTCCTTTTCAAGTAAGCTGTATATCGATTCCTGAATGTTGTCAGGAGGGATTGAGGCCAGCATGCCTGTCTCAACAACATAGACGGCATGGAGATCTGCTTTCCATACCTTTGCTTCATCAATTGCTGCACCAAGAGCTTTCATACTGATATCAGATCCATCCAGTGCAACGAGGATTTTATTAAACATATTCACACCCGAAAATACGTGCTATTAGATATATGCCTGCTCGTTTAAAACTGTTCTTGTAATCCAACCAGAATGTGCCCTGTTTACGAGGGTTTTCATTGGATCATTTGAGAAGATCGCATTTGATCGCGCAGGGTCGATGACAAAGAGGCTGGCAGGCATGCCTTCTTCAATTATATGTGGATCTCCAAAGACTCCTGATCCCCTGACTGCCATACTCATGATCTCTCTGGGTGGGATATTGTAGATCAGTGAAGTAAAGGCCATCTCCTGGAACATATCAGGCTGTACAAACATGACATTGTCTGTACCAAGCAGAACTTTGCAGCCCAGGTCGATCATCTTCTGTATGGGTGGGTAGTCACGTGAATCTGTAACTCCGAGTTTCCAGTTGGAACGTGGACATACTGCGATGGGGATGCCCATATCAGCGCATTCTTTTAGTTGTTTTGTAGTGGCATGGGTGCAGTGGACGAGGAGATCAGGCTCAAATGAGAGAGCAGCGTCAACATCATCAGGGTCTCTCTCTCCTGCGTGGAATGCCACGGGTTTTCCAAGGTCTCTCATTCTGCTTACAATTTTCTCCACCTCCTCAGTATCACGTGCGCTGCTGATCCCGGCACCGTCGGCATCTGACTCTCCCCCCTCACGCCCGAGTATGACAGCATTGAGTGATGTGCCGGCAGATGCCTCCCTCAGGGCTTCTACTCCTGCCGCGCCCCCTTCCCTGAAATCAGCAAACCCTCCTGTGCCTGATGCTGACATGCTTCTGATTGAGGAGTGCATTCCTTCTATAAGTCTTTTTAAAGGTGTTTTTGCCAGTATCTGATGTTTCAGGCCATTGGGCGGTGTGACGAGATCTGCAAGCGAGCCCCTGGCTCTGACATCCATTGCAACTGTATCACCGAGGTGAGTGTGGGCATTAAAGAAAGACGGGCATATCCACGCATTTTGAGATGATTTGAGTTCATCTATCTCTTTAATCAGGCCATTTTTAATGGTGATGGTTACATCACGCAGCTCAAGTTCCCTGCCCAGAAGGGCCCGGCCGCTCAGTGAGATGGTTGAAGACACAGACATTCTTACTCTCTATTTATATGCCCAAAGTGCAATATTATTTTGTATGGCAAAGAAGAACAGCGGCAGGTTGATCTCATCTGCGGGTCTTGTCACCTATTATGACAGTGAAGACCGCCGGTCAATTCATATCACTCCGACAACTGTTATGGCAATGGCAGGGGTCATTGCAATTGCGACCGTTGTCCTGAATGCACTCTTCTGAGAATGCAGTTCTTCTTATAAAAGGAGACTCTTCTCAGTTTTTTCTGTGATTTTTTGATGAAATAGCGGAGTCTTTCAACTGATGGCACGCCCACGGGGTGTGAGGTGTGCCGTCCCCCCGCCAGCTCCTCGGTGTAGGATAAACCCCATAATGCGCAAAGTGTCAGACCCACGGAGGGGAGACTATCACGAGCTGGGGGCTGGCCCCTTCAGAGCATTTCTAAAGATCCAAAAAGATTATTCTTTAAGGCTCTTCTGAGCCCTCAGGGCCTTTGTGATCAGGTCCTCTTCAGGTGAGAAATAGAGGTCGTCGTGACCCTCCCATCTGATACAGTTCCTGAATACCACCGCAGGCACGCCCCTGTTGCTCTCACCCATGACAAAGTTGGAGAAGGCCGCAAACTCGTCCACAACTGCCTCCTCGGTGATCTCAAGGACATGCCCGAAGAGGTCACAGTCCCCCCTGTAGTCCTGGATGGCAGGCATCCCGCTCCAGCCGATAGCTGTGCCTGTCTGGCCGCGTCTGAAGGGTCTGCCGCAGGTATCAGTCAGGATCACACGCACATCCCTGCCTGTGATCTTCCGGATTTCCTCTCTGATCTCATCAGAGGCAGCCATTGGATCTCTGGGCAGGAGGATGATGAGACCGTCCTCTACATTGGAGTGGTCGATCCCTGCTCTCACACCCACATGGCCGGACCTCACTCTTGAGAGGACAAATGGATGATCAATCACGACCTCATCTGTCTCATCAAGCACAGCCTGTATAAATCGCGGGTCTTCACCGCACTTCTCTCCGATCTCGTTTGCGCGCTCCTCTGCTGTGATCTCACTGATCTCTCTCTGGTAACCCTTTGATTTTGAGTAGACAGAGGATGCAACACAGAGCAGATCTCCGTTTTCAAATTCAAATCTCTCGCAGATAGCAGCAGGAAGGTCGTCCCCTTTATGAATGAGAGGAAGCCCTTCGACTGGCATTACCTCGATATTTTTCATATACATATCATATCCAGAGAACACAGATAAATTGATACATCTGCTATCCCCGGATCCCATCAGATTATAGTCGAAAACCATACTTTTAGTAAAAAGTCTGGTTTCGTAATAAATCCCAGATTTAATACGGGCTCAACACTTGTGAAAGTGGTGAGCCTTCTTCATTATAGTTACGAACATATTTTTAGAAATAACCAAAGTAAATCGCTTCCCCCGATTTCCATTGGGCTCCATTTCAAAAATAAATGGAGCTCATGATGAATCTTTGATTCAACATGAGTCAAAAAAGTGAGGTTCGCAACTATATATGCCCCATCCTGTGATTTTATGTATTTCCATCACAGAGATCTCTTAATATTGGAGGACATGAAATTGAAGATCGCTATAGCAAAAGAAGGAGATATGGTTGCACAACACTTTGGCCAGTGCAAGGGTTATGATCTCTTTACAATAGAGAATGGTGCAGTAACTGGATCTGAATATATCGAGAGCCCAGGACATTCACCAGGTGTGCTCCCAAAACTGCTTGCAGATCATGGTGCAAATGTCGTGCTTGCCGGTGGAATGGGCCCGGCCGCGGTCCAGCTCTTCACTGAGAACAACATTGAAGTCTTTGTTGGCGTTACAGGCGAGATCAAGGTTGCACTGGAGAACTACCTCAGTGACAGGCTTGAGAAGGGTTCAAACATCTGCAACCACTGAAATATTCTCTTTTTTTCAGAGTGCCTGAAAGCACCATTAAATTCACTTATCAAAATCAGAAAAATATCAGGGGTGGGGGTTTTGCCCATCACCATAGTCTGAATTCAGAGATCAAAATAAATCAGTCCTCAGATTCAGCCTTTTTGGGTTTTTCAAGGCGGCCCATAAGGGAGAGGACGGCTGGCATAACCACAATCGCGCCCATAACTGAGAAAGCAACTGTGATGACAGTGGTCTTGCCAAAGTCATTGATGATATTGAAGGTCGAGAGCAGCAGAGCTGAGAAACCAAATACTGTGGTCAGACCTGATACTGTGACTGCTGTACCGATCTTCTGAACACTTGTCTGGATTGCATCAAGGATCTCCATGCCGCGGTTGCGCTCCTCCTGGAACCTCTCCATGATGAGGATGGTGTACTCAGAGGCCACACCAATTGTCATAGATCCAAGGCAGGCTGTCATCGGGGTATAGTCAATACTCAGGATATACATGATCGCGCCATTCCACCCGACGATCATGATGATTGGAATGATAGGGGAGATGGCACTGAGTCTCCTGTAGACTGCCAGGAGGAAGACAAATATCATGAAGAACCCGAGCAGAGTCATCATGGTCTTGCTCTCCTTGATCTCCTTGATCAGGGTCGTAAAGAGTTCAAGTGAGCCTGTAGGTGTTGCGTAGATGCCAGGTGGTGCATAGTTCCACCTGATGTCATCCTTAACACCTGTCACTGTATTCTCTGCAACATTGTTGTTCATCTTTACAAGACTGAACTCAAGCAGACTCTCCATGTTTCCGTTGAGATACTGATCTCTGGTATCAGATGGAACTCTATCAAGGACCTCACTGATCTCAGATGGGGTCTGTGGCAGGACGCCGTTGTTGTATTTCCTGAGAGTTGTGGCAATACTGTTCACACCAGTGATCTCTGCTCTCTTATTGACCTCATAACTGCCAAAATCATCGATCCATGAGATGGTGTTACTGTCAAGCATCTCGTCTCCCCTCACAATCACGCTCAGGCTGAGGGTTGAGCCCATTGTTCTCTGGATCTTTTTGAGGTCAACCACTGCGGGCATATCAGGCGGGACAAAGGTATCCTCATCTGTACTTATAGGGATCGTCGAGTCGAGCTGTATACCGACGATGGCAATCAGACCAACGACAAGCAGGACACTTACAGGGTGCTGGGCGATCCGGCGTGCAAGTCTGCCAAGAAACTTGTCATAACGCGCCATAATGCCCTCAGAATCATCTTTTTTCCGGGCAATTGGCTTGTAATCAATGATCTTGCCAAAAGTTGGGACAATCAGGAGTGCCATCAGATAACATGAGGTGACACCTATCACACAGGTGGTTCCGAACTGCCCTACCATAGGAATAGGGGATATATACATTGCTATGAACCCAAGGGAGGTGGCAACCATCGCAAACAGGACAGAGGGGCCCATGTTGGTCAGTGTATTTGTTACAGCCTCTGAAAGGGAACCTTTCTGCACCTCCTCATCAAACCTTGACTGGAACTGGATTGCATAGTCTATGCCTATGCCAATAAGCACAGGGAAGGCAGCAATCACAACCATTGAGAGGGGTATTCCGGCAATACCCATAAACCCGAATGTCACAAGAAGTCCGCTTCCAACCACAAATACAGGGAGGAATCTGAAGCGTACATGTGAGAAGAGGAATCCGACCGCAATAACCATCAGGAACATTGCCCCGATGATCAGAATGCCTGTCTCTGATCCAATCTCCTCTCCCATCTGTTTCTGAAATGCCGGGTCACCTGAGATTGTCACATGGATGCCAGGAGGGATGTCAGAGTTTTTGATGAGCGTATCGAGGTTATCCAGGAACTGGTTTCTTGAATCATGGGTTGTTCCTGTATCAAGGTTGATTACACTCATTGCCATGAGTTCAGATGGCAGATATTTTTTCAGGAGTTCAGGGGGGATCTTCTCCTTTGCAGCGATTATCTCTGCATTTGATCTGGGGAGGGCACCCCCGTTGGCCATCTGCACCATGTCCACAAGCCCGGAAACGCCAGCGACATTCTGCTCATTTCTGATATCATCCTCAAGACGGGACATATACTCAAGGACATTGAGACCTGTCACGCTGTCGGTCTCAAATACTATGAAGATGCTGTCTGAGTGGAAGGCGTCATTATATTCATCAAAGAGGATCCCGCGTGGCGTGGACTTGTCCATGTAGGTGTCTGAGCCTGTCTGCATGTAGACCAGGGTTGTACCATAGAGCGCGATGAGCAGTATGGCAATGATCAACCCGGTCACTATGAAGGGCTTCTTGTTGATGATCTCTGCAATAAAGGAATATGGTGATTTCAAGAGTTCTCTCCTCCGTATTGTCTGTCAGGCTGCACTGATTGATCTGAGCCAGCCATATCAGGCATACTTTATATAATAATGTCGGGTTACAGACTCATAAACTAATTGTTGCGGCCACAACAACAGCAGGTCAGGAAGGGGTATGAAGCCTCCCACAATAATCTGTGATTCCAGTCGCCAGAGAACTGATGTTACCTGGCATTTTCAGGGCCTGTATATGCCATCACTGCGAAGGAGATGCACAGATGTGGGGAGTATTCTGATGAAGTGGAGGGTCGGCACCCTGAGCAGACCGCCACCTGAGACAATATCTGGCGTGATACGTCATTCAGAAAATCGCTGCCGGAAATACAATGGAATGCAGAGTGGAAATGACCTTTATAAACAGGTGTATCAAGAGTGGTCCGAATAAGAGCATCACTAGAAATGCCACCAGCGCCCAGATCAATATATCTTATATTGAATAATCATCTGACTTTTCTTCACTGGGTGTTGTCAGATTTGAATCTGTTTCATGCTCACTGCTCTCGCTCCCTGTCGTATTGTCCTCCTTTTACAGAATCTACCAACAAGGAGATGACCAGTCAGAATACCCACTGGGATCAGTACCTGCACTGCCATAAAGGAGCTGAATAATCCCTGCTCCTCGCTCAGTATCTGTATCGTGACTGCGGAGTCTGTAAACAGGAACCCAAAATATAAGACCGATATCGCGGCAATAACCGCAATCCTCCGTGGATACCTGATAAGAAGATGTGCAAGGACAGATGCAACCAGGCAATAGGTGAACAATATAATACCTGCATAGAAACCATCCATTTTTATGCCAAAGAACCAGGCCTCCCAGTTGAGGACAAAGACAAATAAATAGACGAACGAGTTATATCTCTGAAAAATAGTGGGGAGAGCCGTTGCAAGAACAGCGCATAGGTTGATATTATGACCGCAGCTTTTTTCCACACATAATAGTTTGTAATTCATTCGGTAAAATCCGAACATTTTACGAGGTCTTATTTATGGATCTGGCTTATTATCTCGTTGGGAGCTGTTATGGTCAACCTGTCAATGAGCACTGGTTGAGATGGTGAAAGGCTTGCCGCAATCCATCTATCACAGTGCTCCAGATGGAATCCATTTAAAGGAGCGATATGATGAAAAAAGAATTACAGATTGTTTCTGTGGTATTTCTGTGTATTTTCTTGTTCTCCATTTGTATACCAGCTGTAACTGCCTACAATGACTGTCTGGTCGACCGCACACGAGCGGTGCAGGATCCGACAGAGCCAGCGCTTGCAGATTACATAAATGCAAGAATGAGTGAGGCAAGAAACTCAATTAACAGCATCCACTGGGTAAATGGAGTCGCTGATCATGCAAGTTCTCCAAGTGATAGAGATTTTATAAATCACATTGATGACCTCTCTTCCAATGCTAATATCGTAGCAGTTCATTCTCATGGTGGAATATCGGGATCAAGCAGTTTTCTTAGATTTGGAGATGATAGTGACCTGTATGACAATGATGTTAATAATTGGCTAGACCCAGGTGGCTATTTCTTGTATGCTGGAAGTTGCCATTCGGCTGAGTATACTGATCTGGGAAATTCTTTTGTGAGTAGAGGATTTAACACATATTTTGGATTCACAGGAACCGTAAATACAATTTATAGTTCCAGATTTTGTTCGGCCTTTTTTTATATGGCAAAATATTTGGATACAACTGTTTCTGAGGCTAGAGACTATGCACTATTGGAAGTGCTTGATGATTTTGGAAAATATGGTGGTACAGATCATAATAGGTTTATCGGTGATTCAAACCTATTTCTGGCTCCATCTGACTGGTGAGGTGAAAGTATGAAAGGTATAAATATTGCTGTTTTCGCTGTTTGTATTTCAGTAATCATGATTTTTGGAACAGTGGCGTTTTCTTTCGGAACTGAGGCCACAACTGGAGATATTGCCTCAGGAAAGCCTTCTCTTTATCTTGATCCTTCACAGGAAAAGGTGATAATCAGTTGTGATGAAGCACAAATAATTGTTGCAGACGAATTCCCGGAGTCTGATTTTGTCTCAATGAAGGGAGAATTGATCGAAGATGAAGTTTTTGGGAAAATATGGCAGTTCAGTGCTTCAACGAAAGATAATGATCACATTCTTATTGGGCTTGACGCGAACAACGGAGATATTTACTTTTATTTCGGAAATCACAAACACAGAACAGTCAAGGAAAAAGCGATCTCCTCAACAGATGCAGTTGCCATTGCACAAGAGTACCTCTCGCTAAAAGCAAGGAACGCAAACATACAACTTGCGAATGTCTATTATTTACCTCCTCCTGCGGACGATATTTCAGGTGAATATCTTGTGAGGTATTCCCGACTTATTCATGATATACCCTGCATTTCTGATGGGATTTCCATATGTATCAATGAAAATACCGGAGATATCACAACTTTTAAACAGTCTGAGGTGATTCCTGCCGATGCCTGTAATAATCCTGTGCCGAAGATCCAGAGTACTGATGCAGAACTGCTTGCATCGAAATTCATGAAAACCAGCTACGAGACTGAAATTGACGTTGTGTCTTCGAAACTCAGATGGATAGATCTTGCCTATCCTTCGTCAGCGAAGGGTTGTCATGATGTCAGGCTAACATGGTGGCTGGAGTTTAATGATGCCTATCTGGAGAAGAACAATGCCCCATGTCTGGGATCTATCTGGATCGACGCAGACTCGGGGGAAATCCTGAAAAAAGCCTATTTTATAGGCTGAATAATCCCTTTTTTATCAAGACTTTTATACTGTTCTTCACCAGAAATTTCTGTTTTTTGCCAGAGTGCAGTCTATTGCGTTCTGTGATGAGTCTATCGCCCGACGCCGTCAGCAGTTGAGAAAAGGTAACCGGGGGGTTTTCTAAGCGTAATATTTGCATTCAGCTAAGCCTATAGTCAGAGGTGAAACCCCGGAAAATAAATTGGTGGGGGATAGCAGTCCCCTGCACTACAGCGGAAGCCCCAGCATGGAAAAGACTCCCAGCATCTTCAGGCCCATATACACCATCACAGCGATAAAGACATAGCGCAGCTGCGGTGCAGGCAGCCGGTGGGCCATCCTGACACCCACCTGGGCCATTGCCACGCTGGTGACAGCAAGCAGTCCCCACATTAGGAGGTTGACATAGCCAAGGGAATACGGCGGCAGCCCTGTGACTCCCCAGCCATTGATGATGTAGGCAAGTGTGCCGCCCAGGGCATTGAAGATCATGAGAGCAGTCGATGTGCCGATTGCGGTGTGCATCCTGTAGTGGAGGGCGAGCACCATGACCGGAATAAGAAGCACGCCGCCCCCGATGCCAATGATGCCTGAGACAATACCAAGAGGTATCCCCCATAAGAGGAATGTGAGCATATCGTCAACAGGCTCCTCCTCAATCTTCATGGGCCGGGCAGTCAGCATTCTGATAGCACTGAGAAGGATCACGAGTCCAAAGAGGGAGGTGAGATATTCACCAGGAATAAGAGTCGCAATATAGCCGCCAAGCAGTGCTCCGAAAAATCCGGCGATCCCCATGGTGACCGCGGCCCTCCATATGACTGCGCCTTTCTTGTTGTGGCCGTACGCCCCTGAGAGGGCAGTCGGGAGTACAACTGCGAGATTTGTACCAAATGCGATGAGCACGGCAGTGCCCTGGTCAACTCCCATCGAGGTCAGCACCCACAACTGGACAGGCACCATTATAAAACAGCCACCAACACCAAGCATCCCGCCGGCAAGTCCGACGATAATACCAGTGACCAGCAGTGAAACAATATAAATAAGTTCGATTGTCATTTTAGTGTCATCCCGAGCATTTCAATCTTTTTTAAAACACTCGGCCTGACAGGAAATTAAGTCTATGTATTTTAACAATATCTGAAACTATGAGCAGAAGAAAAAAACATGAAAACCTGACAAAATTATCTGTAAAACAATAATATCATAAAAATGGAATGCGGGGGGAGCGATTCGAACGCCCGAACTCCTACAAGACCAGGCCCTGAAAACAGGATCCACATGGAGAAGTTCAAGCGGCACCTCCTGCTTAGGAACCTCAAGGCCAGCACGGTTGCAACAAAGTTGTGGAAAGTCCGAGCGTTTTCAGAGTGGTTTGAGTTCCGGGATGTGATGACCGCCACCCCAGATGATGTTGAGGAGTTCTACCTTGCCCGGCGTGAGGCAGTATCACAGTACACAGTTCACGGGGACATACAGAAGCTGAGGATGTTCTTTGAGTGGCTCCGCCCAGGCGTCACAATAATGACCTTCAAACCCCAGAAGCCCCCGAAAAACATTCCGACAAACCTGCCATCATCAGAGGATATCAAGAAACTGATGGATGCATCTCTATGTCAGCGGGACAGGACACTCTTTATATTGTTCTGGGAGTCTGGGGCCCGGCTGGATGAGATCATGTCCGCAAACATCGGGGACTTACAGTTTACGCGGCACGGCGGCCGGATCTCTGTAGATGGTAAGACAGGGCGCAGGACTATACCCCTTGGCCAGGCCATCCCTGAAATGCAGGCGTGGCTCAGGGTGCACCCGCTGCGTGATGATCCCCATGCACCTCTTTTTGTGACCCAGCCCCGTGGTGGTGCAGAAGTTCAGCGTTTGTCGGGCCATACGGTGCAGGGGAAATTAAGTCACCTGAAAAAACAGTTAGGAATATCCCGCCGCACAAATCCCCACAGCCTGAGAAAAGGCAGGCTGACAGACCTATCCAGGAAGGGTTTCAATGAACCTGACTTGCGGAAGATTGCAGGCTGGTCAGCCTCCTCTGACATGGCGGTCATATATGTTGCAGTCACTGCCCAGGACTTAGAAGAAAAGCTGTTGAGAGTAAACGGACTCTTGGAACCTGACGAAGAAGAGATATACCCCCTCGCCCCCGTGAAGTGCCCTAGGTGCGATCATCTCAACCCCGCTGGTGCGGATGTGTGTTGCGTGAAGTGTTCCATGGCTCTAAATGAGCAGGCGGCCGCCGGGATCGACGACACTAAACTGTTTGTCGCAAAAGATGATGAGATACAAAAAGAAGTTATACAGAGAGCAATCAGGGAAATGCAGAAGGCAGGAGAGTTGTGATCGAACCCTGGATGGCTGCTGTTTATAAGTAAACTATATATTCGCGATGATACTACGAATCTATTGTAAGATGGAGATAAAACAACCTGTCAAGACAAAATACCCAACCTGGGGAACAGATCCTCACCATACCTACCAATAAGGGGTTTGATCTGACCCTGAAGATCACAGGATACCAGCAGGAGCCCGTGATCGAGATCCTCACCCCCGATAAGTTCTGTGGGGAAAAGATCTTCGGAAGGAAG
>Ga0265294_10001197_pt1 | contig 35290 bp, 28 predicted proteins | sample MunlanPumphouse3_FD_192504 | JGI IMG/M metagenome (GOLD analysis project Ga0265294, IMG submission 192504) | Groundwater microbial communities from a municipal landfill in Southern Ontario, Canada - Pumphouse #3 | ecosystem: Environmental > Aquatic > Deep subsurface > Groundwater | place...
AGTTTAACCGCGCACCCATGGATTGCATGTACATGGCGCGCGTCATGTTGCCCGTGGCTTGGAAGATTTTCTCCGAGTGGATCTGCCAGAATAATCCGAGCGACGCGACGGTGACAATACGCATATAGGAGACGCCGTCGGCGTAGACAGAAGGGTTGGCGGTGAAAAGGTGCATGAGTGCCGGCGCGCTGAAGTAACCCGCGACGACAAAGACCAACCAGTTGACAAATGACAACACAATGCCGTGCCGCGCGGCCAGGCTGGCCGTCTCGCGGTCTTCTGCCCCCAGGCGCCTTGCGACAAACGAGTTGACGCCGGTGGAAGTTCCCACGGCAAAGGCAATCATTAGAGTGTTTACGGGGAAAATAATGCTGACCGCGCGCAGGGCTTCTTCGGAAACCGCGCTCACGAAAAGGCTGTCCACCACGTTGTAGAGGGACATAATGAGCATCGAGAACACGGCCGGTCCTGACATGCGCAGGAGCAATGGCAGGACAGGAGCCTCGACCATCCGTGTTGTTTTTTCTATCTGTTTTTGATCCACCCCTTTATTTAACCACAAATCATTTAGAATGGAAGGAGTGTAACAGTAAGGGGGTCATTTTATGTGTGGACGCTATTATATTGATCTTTCGGATCCCGAGTTTTTTAAAATCGCAGAACGCTTTCTTGATGAAAAGGATTCTATTCCTGTAAAGCTGGACGGTGAAATCTTCCCCTCTGATACGGTGCCTGTCCGGACCGCCCCTGAAATCTATCTCCCGATGAGTTGGGGGTTCACGAGTTTTAATAAGCGCCTGGTGATTAACGCCCGAAGTGAAACGGCTTTGGAAAAGCCGATGTTCAAGGAGGCGATGCTAGAACGCCGCTGTCTTATTCCGGCCAGTGGTTATTATGAGTGGGAAACAGTCAATGGTAAAAAGCAGCGTTACGCGTTTTATGAGGAAAATGCCCTCCTTTTTCTTGCCGGCTGTTACCGCAAGGAAAAGGATGAGGATCTTTTCCGCTTCGTGATCTTGACGCGTGATGCTTCCGATCATTTCCGCTATGTGCACGATCGCATGCCGGTCATTATTCCAAGAAGCAAAACGGAGGACTGGCTCCTCGAAGGGCCGGATGCCATGGAGGATGCTTTTACGGATCCGATGTTTCATAAGGTGCGGGGCTCATGATGATTCAATCGATTCCTGAGTGAACAACTGGCGTATTTTCCTTCCTTTATGGTAGACTGATGCGCGGTTAAGATTCGGAGATGTACCGAAGTGGCCATAACGGGGCGCTCTCGAAAAGCGTTTGCCGGGTGACCGGCACGTGGGTTCGAATCCCACCATCTCCGCCACTAATTATTTGAAAGCCTGCTGTTTAAGCGGGCTTTTGGCGTATATGGAGCATTAACTTCATACTGATTGCAAAAAGCCACGGTCAGTAAAATCCATTCCTGGTTTTGCACGTAACATTGCTTAAAAGGAATGTTTCGTGCAAAAGTAGAAATAATCGTTTTTAAAATTGGACAAAATTTTTGTATGAGAAGGACGCGCACCCTCATCACCATTAAGAAATACACCCTCTGACGGTTTTGCAGTTCGTCAAACTTCTGCAAGTAAATTGAAATAAGCAGCAAATATCTCGACGCTTATTTCAAATTTTCTTGACAAATTGAAATTAACTTGACTATAATCCATGTATCAATTCAGATTAGGAGTATTGTCTTATGAATAATAGGGCAGGAAAAGAAGTCACAAATTTTACGGGCGATGCAGCTTATAAATCCTTTTTGCCTGCACCTTTACCGCCGAGCCCGGCCTTGATTTTGGACGATGAGTCAGTCAAGTTCCTTGTGGCTGCACATTCTCAGCTGTCTGCATTGAACGTTCGTTCTTCAAGTATTCCAAATATCAGTCTTTTCGTATCCGCGTATGTTCGTAAAGAAGCCCTGATGTCGTCTCAGATCGAAGGCACTCAAGCCACCTTGGAAGATGTATTTGACCCCAAGCTGGAAGAGAACGCCAATCCAGATGTTGTCGACGTAATCAATTATATGAGGGCGACGGAATTTGCGATTAAGAAAATGGAAGAATTACCTCTTTGTAACCGCTTAATCCGAGAAATCCATGCCGTATTAATGGACGGAGCCCGAGGACGGGAAAGAAGCCCCGGTGAGTTTAGGCACTCCCAAAACTGGATAGGGGGAGTTGGCAGCACTTTAAAAACGGCAAAGTATATTCCACCCAATGTTTCTGATATGAATCTCTCTATGTCCGACCTAGAAAAATATATGAATGCGGATGATGATTTAGATACGCTCATCCGTGCAGGACTTATTCACTATCAGTTTGAAACGATCCATCCCTTCCTTGATGGGAATGGGCGTGTAGGCAGAATGCTAATCATTTTATTCCTGATAGAAAAAGGACTATTAAGTAGTCCTGTGTTGTATATCTCCTACTTCTTAAAAATGAACAGGCTTGAATATTACGATCGACTTTCGGAGGTTAGGAATAGGGGTAACTATGAACAGTGGGTTAAATTCTTTTTGCGAGCCGTTCTGGAATCAGCGGAGGATGCAACTGCAACCATTGATCGGTTAGAGGCACTTCGCAATAAAAATGCAGCCTTAATACACGAGAAGGGCAAAGCAACAAAAAACACCTTGCGTCTTTTGGATTATTTGGAAGCTAATCCTATTATTGAGATTTCAAAAACGGCAAAGGCTTTAGGGCTTGCTTTTAATACAACATCTGACGCCATCAAAAGGTTAGAGAAAACGGGCATCTTAGTTCAATCCGCCGGGCAGCAAAGGAACAGGATCTATTCATACAAAGCATACTTAGAGCTCTTAAGGGATGGGACTTAATATTGAATGCAACGGATCATGGTAATAAAAGGCTTTTGATAAATCCTCTTCGCTGTGTGCCGCCGCTTGATGGGGGAACCTTCATCCGGAACATCAAGAAATATCTCTTGATCGATAAAAGCCGCGGTCAGCAAAACCGGAAATAGGAGTTGATCTCAATGCCTGAGTGATGACCGTTAATTGGCCCCATCACCCGCGATAAAAAAGGACAATTCGCCGCTCACGCATAAATCGCCATCGACACGCCCTTCACATTCAATGACATAGACATTCATCCTTCTGCGAAGTAAACGACTTTTAAACTCAATCGTGTCACCCGGCACCACCACACGGCGAAACTTCACCTTATTCATACCCGTAAAATACGGGATAAAATCCCCCTCAAAATCAATCAAAAGACAAGCCGACTGCCCCATCATCTCGCAGAGAATAACGCCGGGCACGACCGGGTTATCAGGAAAATGCCCTTGTAAAAAAAACTCATCGCCCCGCACCGTATAAGAGCCTTGCGCCAACCCCTCCTCGCAAAACGCCTCATCCACCAACAACATAGGCTCCCGGTGCGGAAGTATTTTTTTAATCGCTTCTTTATCCATCATGAATCTCCGATACGTTGGAACAAGACACCCGCGTTATGCCCACCGAAACCCAATGACAACGACAGGGCCTTGTCCACTCTCTGCGGCCTCGCCGTGTGCAAAATATAGTCAAGATCGCAATCAGGATCAGGCACCTTCAAACCAATGGTCGGGGGTAAAATCTCCGTTTCAAGCGCCTTAATAGAAGCGATCGCCTCCACCGCGCCCGCGGCCCCCAGCATATGACCCACCATAGACTTTGTGGAACTCATCGGGATCCTGTAGGCCTGTTCACCCAACACCGATCTCAACGCAAAACTCTCCGCCTTGTCATTTAAAGGCGTCGACGTTCCGTGCAGATTGATGTAAAAACAATCATCTATTTTCGCGCCCGCCTCTTCCATGGCAAGCTCAATCATCCGAATACTGCCCTCGGCCTCCGGATGCGGCGCTGTCACATGGTAAGCGTCACAGCTATTGCCATAGCCTGTCATCTCACAGTAAATCTTCGCGCCGCGCGCCACCGCGCGTTCGTACTCCTCCAACACAAGAGCTCCGGCGCCCTCCCGCATTGACATTCTTCTCCCATAGGCATAGCATAAAAATGTTCACCTAAAGTGAGAAAAGAGTATTCATGAACAAAATTGACTATGACATCCTGCAATACCTGCTCGGCCATACACAAACCACACAGCGAGACATCGCGACAGCCTTGCGGCATTCGCTCGGCGCCATCAACAAAGCCATCCAACGCCTAAAATATGAAGGCCTCATCGACGATGACAATCGCCTCAGCCCCAAGGTCAAGAGACTAAAAGACTATTCCAAACCACGAAAAGCCGTCATCCTCGCCGCAGGCTTCGGCCTTCGCATGATCCCCTTCAATTTCGACACCCCCAAAGGCCTCCTGGAAGTCAAAGGCGAACTTCTGATCGAGCGGCTCATCCGCCAGCTCAAAGAAAAAGGTATTGACGAAATCCATATCGTCGTCGGCCACTTAAAAGAAAGCTACGAATACCTCATCGACCTCTACGGTGTCGAACTCATCGTCAACCGCGAATACGCGCGCAAAAACAACTTACACTCCCTTTTTCTCGCATCCGAACATTTAGAAAATACCTACATCCTACCCTGCGACCTCTACTTTTTAGAAAACCCCTTCTCGGCCTATGAATTTTACTCCTGGTACGCCTTAGGCGACGAGCTTGAAGACCCGGGGAAGCTCCGCATGAACCGCTTCGGAGAACTCATCCAAACCAAACGCGACGAAAAAGGTCAAATCCTCTTAGGCCTTGCCTACCTGCACGCAAAGGAAGCCCCCTCCTTCAACGACCGCTTGCAATCCCTTGCCACAGACTCCCGTTCAGACGATGTTCCCTGGGAAGGCGTGCTAATAAAAGGAAACATCCCCTTCAAAGCCAGACTATTTCGACAAAACAGTTTCCACGCATTCAAAACCGTGGCGGACCTCCAGGCATTCGATGGCGACAGCCAACTTCCCGACAACCGATCCCTCACGCTCATCTCCGAGATCCTTGACACCTCCGTCCATGAAATCACCGGGATAAAGCCCATGAAAACAGGCATGACCAACCGCTCCTTTCTCTTCGACCACAAGGGGCAGACCTATGTCATGCGCCTCCCCGGCGAAGGCTCCGAAGCGCTCATCAACCGCCCACAAGAATACGAGGTCCACCAAGTTTTAACCCGTGAAAAACTGGCCGATGAACTCGTCTACCTTGACCCCAAAACAGGCATTAAACTCGCGCACTTTCTGCCGAACGCGCGTGTCTGCGACCCCCAAAACGAAGATGACCTTCTCCGATGCATGACCCTGTTAAGATCATTCCACGAACAGCGCCTACAGGTCGACCACCCCTTCGACCTGTTCCAAAACATCCTTTTCTACGAACACTTAAGAGGCTCCGTCCCCTCCGTCTACCGCGATTACGAAAAGACCAAGGCCTCCGTCATGGCCCTGTTTGAATTCATCGAATCCTTTGAGCGCGAACAAGTCCTCTGTCACATCGACGCCGTACACGACAACTTCCTGTTCTACCGAGAAAATAGCGATGTCCCCGAACAACTCAAAATGATCGACTGGGAATACGCCGGCATGCAAGACCCCCACGTCGACATCGCCATGTTCTCCATCTACGCCGGTTATAAAAAGGATGAAATCGATCACCTAATCGATCTTTACTTCCAAAACTCATGCCCGCCCTTGATCCGGCTCAAAATCTACGCCTATGTCGCCATATGCGGCCTGTTATGGAGCAACTGGTGCGAATACAAGCGCCTGTTGGGCGTCGACTTTGGCGAATACTCCCTGAACCAGTACCGCTACGCCAAAGAGTATTCGCGGCTCGTCACAGAAAAAGGCAAAAAATGACTGTACATCTTGCAAAACGCGCGATCGTCATGGCAGCGGGAAAAGGGACGCGACTTTTACCCTATACGGAGAACACGCCAAAGCCCCTCCTTCAGGTCAAAGGTCAGCGCATGATCGACTCCATCATCCGGGCGCTCCACTCCAGGGGCATCCATGAAATCTACATCGTCACCGGTTACTTAAAAGAACAGTTTGAAACACTGCCCCAAGAATACCCGGGCGTCACGCTCATCCATAACCCGTATTTTGATAAAGCCAACAACATCTCCTCCCTCTTTGTCGCAAGAGCGCAGCTCGAGGATGTCATCCTCATGGACGGCGACCAGCTGATCGAAAACGAAGACGTCCTCGATCCTGTATTTCACCGCTCCTGTTACTGCGCCTTTCAACAACAAAACTTAAGGACGCGTGAGTGGATCTTAGAGCTTACGGACGGGATTATCACAAAATGTCACCGCGAGGGAGGCGTCGCGGGCTGGCAGCTTCAAAGCGTCTCCTTTTGGACCAAAGAAGACGCATTGAAACTGCAACAAGACCTCGAAGAGCTATTTATAAAAGAACGCCGCTTCGATCTATTTTGGGACGACATCGCCCTTTTCGAACGCCCCGAACGCTATCGACTGGGCATACGAAAAGTCAAAGCGGGCGACATCTTAGAAATCGACACCGTGGAAGAACTGCGCGCCGTTGACGCGCAATACGACCCTACTAAATAAAGAAAGATAACGACCATGAACCGCACCGCTTCTCACAAACGATCCCTTCGAACCCTCGTTCAAAACATCGACTGGTTGTCCACCCTCTTGCCCCTGGGCATCATACTGATGCTCACCTTCTTTCTCATCTTCTCCCCGGGACAGTCTACCCTGGTCATTGACCGCATCCGCGATTTCATCGGCAACGAACTGGGATCCTACTATATTCTATTAGGCCTGCTGTTCTTTTTCGGTTCACTCTACATCGCCTTTTCCCGATACGGTTCTATCCGTTTAGGGAAACTCGAAAAACCCGAATATTCGTCCTTCAAATGGGGCACCATGATCTTCACCTCCACCATGGCCGCCGACATCCTTTTCTATTCACTTTGCGAATGGGCGCTCTATAGCGGGGAAGACCACATTCAGGGATTGGGCAACCTCACGCTGTGGGCGCCGACCTATCCCCTCTTCCACTGGGGTCCCATCGCCTGGTCCTTCTACGTCGTGTTGGCGGTCGCCTTCGGCTTCATGTTGCATGTACGGGGCAAGAATAAACAAAAATTCTCAGAAGGCTGCCGACCCTTATTAGGTAAATACGTCGACAAGGCACCGGGGAAGATCATTGACCTGTTTTCCATCTTCGCGCTTTTGGCCGGAACCGCCACAACCTTCTCGCTCGCCACACCCCTTTTAAGCGCCGCTTTGGGACGCGTCTTAAACATCCCCGCTTCGTTAGAACTCACCCTCTTTGTCATGGTCACCACCGCAGTCGTGTACACCCTGGCCGTCTGGTTTGGCATGCGCGGCATCGCGCTTTTAGCCACAGGCTGCGTCTACTTATTCTTCCTGTTATTGGGCTACGTCCTTTTCGGAGGCGGAGAGACCGTCTACATCCTGGAGACCGGCATCGCGTCTTTAGGGAATCTCATTCAGAACTTTTTAGGCCTTGCGACCTGGACCGATCCCCTAAGGCAGACCCATTTCCCGCAAAACTGGACCATCTTCTACTGGGCCTACTGGATGGTCTGGTGCGTGGCGACCCCGTTTTTCATCGGGATTATCAGCCGGGGGCGCACGATCAAGAATGTCGTGCTGGGCGCCTATGGCTGGGGACTTGCCGGCACCTTCACCTCATTTATTATTTTAGGGAACTACGGCCTGGCCCAGGAGTTAAAACACGGCCTCGATATCTCAGGTCATATCGCCCGAACAGGCAATATCCAGGAGGCGATCTTAAAAATCTTTGACACACTGCCCCTCCCCGCCTTCGGCCTTATTTTATTGGTCATCACGATGATCGCCTTTTACGCGACCACCTTCGACGCGCTCACCATGGTCATCTCCTCCTACTCGTATAAGAAGCTCGAAGTCGGTAAAGAACCGCATAAACTCGTCCGCAGTTTCTGGGCGCTCTTGTTCATCCTATTGCCCATCGGGCTATTATTCGGAAGAAACTCCATGAACAGCTTGCAGTCGATCTCAATTATCGCGGCTTTCCCCATGGGCATCATCGTGACCCTGATAGCGGCCAGTTTTTTAAAGGACGCCAATCACTATTTAAAAGGAGATTCAAAAACAGACGATCAGACACCCGTCGCAAGCGAGGGTTCCAAATCTTCCAACAAACGGTAGTAGTCCTTGGCATAGCGATACTTGTTCATGGGGAAGGCCCCCATGTTAACCCCGATCCGTTTTTTGTTCAGACTGCACATGGTACAGAGCATCCCGCATAGCGCGATGCTCAAATACAGGCGGATCAATTCTTCTTTTGTCGCCGCGCGTCCCAGGTAATACGCAAGGGCCAATTCATGGCGCCCCCGGTCAAAGTCCGCGCGGTTACAGAACATGGCCACATCGAAAAAGGGGTCGTCCATGCCCGCAAAATCCCAATTGATCACGCGAAGGCCTCCGGTTGAAAGACGGATCACATGCTCCGCAATATATTCCCTGTGGCATAACACTTGGTCCACCGGAATTCGCTCTTTCAAGCGCAAAAGCGTCGCCATCTTCTCATGCATCTCATCGATGTCGCGAAAGGGGATGCCGCCCGCCCGGTTGACGCGCTGTTGGTAATCCAGATAACACTTTTGGGTATTGCAATGGTTGTTAACTTGCAGTTTCCTGTCGTGGACGAGCGAAATGAGCCGCATACTGTCCAAAAGATCGCGGTCTCTATAGGGGTTCACCTTCGAGGTATGATCGTAATAATTGATGATCCGAACACCCGTCTCAGTATCTAAACTCAACAGCTGTTCGCTCACTTCAAGGGGGCGCAAAAGATCGTAGACGGACTGAACCTCTGCATAATCGACACAGGCATCTTCTTCTCCGTTCGGTATACGTAAAACGTATTCTTCTTCCCCGACACTGAACTTATATGCCTCGTGGCCGATTTCATCGAAGATAAGCTCCATCTCCTCGATCGCATCATGCGTTAAGCAGTCGTTCATGGGGAAATGCTGAAGCACGCGTTGTTTCGCTTCTATCCGATAGCTTTTATCAAAGGCTCGCAGCTCATCGAGGGAGTTGAATGCATGGACTATTCCTGACAGCTCACGAGCTCTGATCGACAGGCCGTTGAAATGTTCCATGAGCACCTGCTCCCAATATTGACGACTCATCTCAGCTTCAAGGTAGTGCGCTTGCAATAACTTCTTGACGCTTTCGGCCGTTTTGCGATCCACATACGCGGGCCCGATAAGCGCGAGACAATCCTGCCCGCCCAATTGGACATTTTGAATCCACCCTCTGGGGGTCACCTCCACCGCCCAAGCGGACACCGGCCCTTCGCGAAAGACACAAGCATGCCAGCTTTCCGGCTCATAATCGTGGAATATGTTGTCCTCCATATAGTGCTCCGCCATGAGCACATAGCTGTTGCCCAGATGTTCCAGCGCGTGGTACAGGCTCGAAAAATTTTCAAAGGTCGCGTAATCCGGGTTGTAGATGAGGCGGATACCGTAACGGTCAATCAGGTAGTCATAGGCTTCCAGATGGTTACCCGCCAGCAAATAAATAGTATCGATGCCCTGCTCTTTCAACTGATCGATCTGGCGCTCAATCATGACCTCGCCTTTAACCTCGAGTAAACCCGCCGGCTGGGTGCCCATAAAGGGAAATGACGGAAATTTAAAAGTGGCGGCCAAAATAATGGCGTTTTCGACCCGATAGGTTTCAAGCCACGCGAGTCCCTTTTCGGTGACCCTTAGATCATCCTTATTTCGTTCTAGAAACTGATTCGAAAGAGCGTCCTTGATCACCCGATTTACGGTGCCCAAAGACAGCTGACATTGTTCAGCAAGGCGCCGCTGCGTCAAAGAACCGTCTTTCAGTAATCCGCGAAGGATCGGAACCGCATTTACCGCATTCATAAAAAACCCCAATTACGCATAATTATAACAATAAAAGTTATTCATAAATGTCCGATAAAACCCCTCTGCCGTCCAACAAGATGTAATAATCCTTCATAAAGCGGTACATCCGCACCGGATAGTCGCCCAAATCAAGCCCGTGTCGCTTCTTATGCAGCCCCCACATGGACCACAGCATCCCGCCGAGCGCGGCGTAAAGGTAGAGTCTTACGATTTCCGTCTCATCGGGATCGCGCCCCAGATACAGACGAAGCGCCAGGAGGAGGCGTTCTTCATTAAAGTTTGCGTCGATTGCGAACATGGCCACATCCATCAGGGGATCCGACATACCCGAAAACTCCCAGTTCGTAATGAACAGGCCGCCCGTCTTTTTGCGGATGACATTTGCGTAAAGATAGTTGCCGTGACACAACACCGGGTCAACATCGAGATGCGCTTTTAAAAAAAGCAGTCGCTCCATCTTCTGCTTCATCTCCTCAATATCGCGGAAAGGCACACCCCCTGTCTGCTCAACCAGTGATTCATAATGAGAAAACATCTTCACAATATCGTAATGACGATCGATTCGAAGCTTTCTGTCGTGTATCTGCCGGATGAGCTGCATGCTATCCGAAAGATCACGGTCGTTCATGGGATCCACATAGTAAGATTGGTCCGCAAAACGTGTAATGCGAATACCGCTCGACACATCGCTGTCCAACAATTCCTCCGCCACCTCAAGCGGTGCCAGGATGTCGTAGACATGCTTCACACTCGCATGGTCGTACAAAGAAACCTCTTCTTCACCGGGAATGCGGATGACATAGGCATCCTCACGCACGTCGAAGCGATACATCTCGCTGTCCCACTCGTCCTCAAGCAGTTCAATGGATTCGATGTCCTCCACTAGAAGCGGGGCGGCGGACGGAAAATGGGCGATGATCTCTCTTTTTAGATCATCGTAATGCGATTCATCGTAATGGCGCACCTGATCAAGATGGTTGAACTCATACACATAACCTGTCTGCACATTGGCCTTCATTTGGAAATCGTTGAAATTTTCCTTCAAAATCTCCTCCCAGTAGTAATGCGTCGCCTCACCCCGGCCGTAATAGTCATTGAGCAATATTTTCAAACGCTCGGACATCTCACGGTTCAGATAAGCCGGTCCCACCACCGTCAGGCTGTCCTTCCCCCCGACCCGAATGTTTTTTATCCAACCCATCGGGGAGGTGCTGACACACCAGTCATTGGTGTCACCTTCGCAATACACACAGCAGTACCAGCTTGTGACCTCATAAAGGTTAAAGAAATTCTTCTCGATATAGGTGTCCGCCACCAAAATATAGGTATTGTCGAGTTTGTCGGCGGCATGGCAGAGGCTCGCGTAGTTATTAATCGTCGCAAAATCGGGATTGTAAACCAGCGTGACACCGTAGCGGTCAACCAGGTAGTCATAGGCCTCCATCTGGTAGCCCACCACCAGGGTAATGTCGAAAATTCCACGATCTTGGAGCTGTTCGATCTGGCGCTCGATCATGATCTCGCCTTTGACCTTCAAAAAACCGCCGGGTATTTCATCCACCGTCCCCAGCGCGGAAGAGGTGAAGCCCGCAGCCAATACGATCGCGTTTTTCACTTTGTAGGGTTCAAGAAAAACAAGTCCCTCATCTGTCACACGCAAACCGTCGTCAAGGCGCAGCAAATAATGTTGGTCGAGCGCCCGTTGAATCACGCGGTTAATCGTACCCAGCGACATGCCGCATGTGGCCGCAAGATTTCTTTGGGTCTGTTGAGGATCCTTTAATAACTCCCTCAGAATGATGACAGTGTTTCCTTGACTCATACGCACCCCGTCTACTTGTATAATTATACCATGGCAAGCGGGTAAAAGTCCTTCAAATAGCGGTACATCTTTAAGGGATAGGCTCCAAGATCGAAACCTGAACGCTTTCTTTGCAGCCCCCACATGGACCAGAGAAGACCCCCCAAAGCGACATAAAGATACAGGCGGATCAACTCTTCTTGTGTGGGCTCACGGCCCAAATATAAAGCAAGCGAAAGATCCAAGCGCGCTTGGTCAAAATAGGAGTAAATGCCAAACATCGCCACATCCATAAGCGGGTCGCTCATGCCGGCAAATTCCCAATTAATAATGAACAAACCGCCCGTGGTTTTACGGACGACATGGGCGTACAGATAATCACCGTGGCAAAGCACAGGCTCGATATTGAGACGCTCCTTGATTTTTAGAAGATTTCTCATCTTGGCCTTGACATCGTCAATGTCACGAAACGGCATGCCGCCCGTGCGGTACACCTTGTTTTCATAGTAAGCCGTCATTTTCTCAATATCGTAATCGTAGTCGACCTTAAGCTTCCTGTCATGGATCAGGCGTATCAGCTGCATGCTGTCAGCAAGGTCCCGGTCATCGAAGGGATCGACAAAAGACGAACGCTCGACATAGCGCGTGACACGGATCCCTGTCGGGATATCAAAATTTAACACCTCATCGGTCACCTCTAAGGGCGCCAATAGCTCATAGGTTTGTTTGACCTTGGCATTGTCAATAAACGCTTCGCAGTTTTTATCCGGTACGCGAAGCACATACTCATGGCGGTCGATCACAAATTTGTAAACGTCATAGCCGACTTCATCCGCTAATGGCGTGATTTTTTCAATTTTTTCAGATGAAATCGACCACGCATCCGCGTAGTACGCCGCAATCTGATCCCTGACTTCTTTGAGGTACGCCTTGTCATAGGCATGCACATCTTCAATACGTGTGAATTCATAGACCTTACCCGTCTGGATATTCGCCCTTTTCGGGAAATCTTCAAAATGCTCCAAAAGGCGCGCCTCCCAATAGGCGTTCGACATCTCCACTTCACTGGTATTGTGCTCAAAAAATGATCGGATATTCGCGCTCATCGAACGATCGTAGTAAGCCGGCCCCACAACCGCCATACAATTTTTGCCGCCCACGCGCATATTTTTAATCCTGCCGCCGGGCGTTAGATCGACACACCAGTCCGAGGTCTCCCCCTCGCAATAGCTCACCGAATACCAGGCATAGGGCTCGTAGCGATGAAAGATATTCTCTTCTAAGTAGCTGTCCGCCACAAGCAGGTAAGTATTATCCAGATAATCCAAGGCATACATGAGACTCGCGAAGTTGTTGATTTTGCTGAAGTCGGGATTGTAGATCAATTTGACCCCGTAGCGGTCAACTAAATAGTCATAGCTTTCCATCCGAAAACCGACGACAATGGCGATTTCACGAATCCCGCGCTCCAAAAGCTGTTCAATCTGCCGCTCAATCATGATCTCCCCTTTCACCTCGAGGAAACCGGGCGGCATGGTGGCAGATAGGGATAGAGCGCTTGCTGAAAAACCCGCGGCAAGAATAATGGCGTTTTTCACCTGATAGGGTACAAGCCAATCGAAACCGGCTTCGGTGACATAAAGTCCCTCTTCGCGGCGTTCAAGATATTTTTTTTCGATGGCACGGTTGACGACATGATTTACGGTCCCCAATGAGAGACCGCAACGATCCGCCAGCTGCCTTTGAGACAGACGGCCGTTTTCAATCAATTCACGAAGTATCGGGACCGCATTTTCAGCTTTCATTGACTTAGCCTCACATATGTTCAATATAGCATATGAAAGGCCGACTTTTGAACATATGATCCATTCTCGGACTGACGTGGCTGTGGTACCATCTAGGGGATCGATCGCGCCCATAAACAGCGCTCGAGACAGGGGGATTTTTGTCAGCCTATGTCCGTCATTAACACCGTTTTCGGCATCCCGTTCGGATACCTCATGTACCTTCTCTACCAGCTTTCCAAAAACTACGGCATGGCCATTCTTTTGTTTACGCTGGTCACAAAAATCCTGATGTTTCCCCTGTCCTTAATCTCACAGAAAAATGCCATCATCATGGCCAAAATACAACCGGCCTTAGACGACATCCGCCGCTTTCACGCGGGCAACAACCCCCTCATCATGGAAGAACAAAAAAAACTGTTCAAAGAAGAGGGCTACAGCACATGGAAAAGCCTTGTCCCCCTCCTTGTCCAGATCCCCATCATCTTGGGGCTCATCCATGTCATCTACCATCCGCTGCAGCATATCCTCCGCCTGGACGCGGCCACCCTCGATTTACTGTTGAATAAAACAGCTCAACTGTTGAATACGAGCCGCGAGGCTTTAGGCTCGGGCGCCGAGTTGAAAATCATCGAAATGGTCGCCGAAAATCCGGCGCTCTTCCAAGAGATGAGCGGGGTCGAAAAGATCCTTGCCTTGGACATGCAGTTCTTGGGCGCAGATCTCAGCCATATCCCAAGCTTCTCCTCACTTCTTATTTTATTTCCCATTTTGTCGGGCGCAAGCGCCCTTCTTCTCGCCGTCTGCCAGAATCGCCACTACGTGTTGCAGATCACGCAGAGCGCTTTTAGAAAATGGTCAATCAGCCTTTTCCTTGTGGCCTTCTCCTTTTTCTTCGCGCTCATCCTGCCCGCAGGTGTAGGACTCTACTGGATCGCGGGAAACCTTTTGTCCGTCGCGGTACTTTTCATATGTAATGGGATCTACGACCCCAAAAAACTTGTACCCGAAAGTTACTTCCAACCCAAAGGTAAGCGAAGCCGAAAGGAAAAAGAGGAAGAAAAAACACGCGAAAAAGCAAAGAAAGCCCGTCAAAAAGAAGACCGCAGGCGTTTTATGGCAATAAAAGGCAAACAGCTTGTCTTCTACGCGGAAAACGCCAGCTATTACCGCTATTTTAAAGGATTCATCGACTACATCCTGAAGCACTCCGAACTTGTCATCCACTATGTCACAAGTGACCCCGAGGATCCTGTTTTAAGAAACGATCACCCGCGCCTTACAGGCTACTACATCGGGCCGGTCGCCCTCATTTCCTTCATGATGCGCCTGGACGCCGACATGCTCGTCATGACCATGCCCGACCTTGAGACCTACCATATCAAGCGCTCCATCGTACGAAAAGACGTCGAATACGTCTACCTGGACCACGGGATGACGAGTTTCCACCTGATGCTGAAAAAGGGAGCTCTCGATCATTTCGACACCATCTTCTGTTACGGTCCCAACCACGCCGATGAAGTGCGTGAGACGGAGCGCGTGTACGGATTGCCGCGGAAAAAACTCGTGAAAACAGGCTATCCGCTCCTCGACCAAATGATCGAAGGCGCCAAGGCACTGGGGCCCATTCAAAACGACCCCAAGGTCATCATGATCGCCCCCTCTTGGCAAAAGGACAACATCATGGATTTCTGCCTCGATGATTTAATCATGCCTCTTTTGCAAACAGGCTACCGCATGATCCTCCGACCGCACCCTGAATACGTGAAGCGCTTCCCCGACAAGATGGAAAGGCTCAAGACGCGCTACGAAAAGCACCTCGGCCCTTATTTTGACATTCAAACCGAATACCAAAAAACAGAATCGGTGTACAGCGCCGACCTGGTCATCACGGACTGGTCCTCCATCGCGCAGGAATTTTCCTACGCCACAAAAAAACCCGCACTTTTTATTAACACACCCATGAAAATTATGAACCCTGAATACCAAAAAATACCGCTTGTCCCCCTCGACATTTCCCTGCGCGATGAAATCGGCCGCTCCGTCGACTTGGAACAGCTGGATACCCTGCCCGCCCTGATTGAGTCCCTCATGAACGAAGGTGAAGCTTGGTGTCGTCGCATCGAACAGGTCGTCTCGGATAATATCTATGACGTCGGCCGCGCGGCCGAAGGCGGAGGGCGCTACATCATCGAAACACTCTCGAAGAAAAAGCACGTTCAAAAGGAAAATGATGAGAACCAAAACGCCCTTTTGGAACTCGATAACACATGGGAAGCCATGCGCAGTCAACTGAGCCAGGAAGAAGCTGTAATGCTACTAAAACAACTGGAAGACTTCCAAAAGATCACAAAAGAACAGGAGGACGATCATGCGTAAAAATGTGTCCGCTTTCCTCCTTTTCACAGGCTACTTCCTTATCTGGACGAAGCCCGTCCACGCCTACATTGATCCCGCGACGACGACCTACCTCGTCCAAATTTTGTCGGCGCTTGTCATCACGCTGGGCGTGACCGTCGGCGTGTTCTTCGGCCGCATCCGACAGTTCTTTTTGAACTTTCGCGTCCGCATGACAGAGCTTCGCATCCGCTTGTTCGAACAAAAAAGAGATGACAAGCAACCGAAAAAAATTGAAAAACAAGAAGTCTCGTTGCCCTTCATAAAACGCTTCCTCCTCGCCTTACCAACCTCCGTCGCCCTCTTTTTCACCCTCGTAATCTTTGGCGTGTATGAGCTTTACATGAACAATCAAGAAGCCTTTATGTTCCCCCTCACATCCGTTCTCTTGTCGCTCATTCTCATCGCTCTTTTAGGAACGCTTTTATTGGCACTCCTGATCGCCGTGTTTCGACACCATGCCTTTTCGACGGTTCTGTCGATTGCCTTTGGACTTCTATTGGCCTTCAACCTTGAGGGCAATCTGTTGAACCTTTCTTTGGGCGAACTGACAGGCGACAGCATCCCTTGGGAACTGTACCGGACAGAGGCGATCGTCAACCTGTTCGTCTGGATCGTACTCATCGGCCTTGTGGTTGTGATCGGCCACTACTTAAAAAACTTTTGGAAAGTCCTTGTAAGACTCGTCCCCGCCGTCATCCTTATGGCACAGATCATCGCCATGCTCGTGATCTCCGCCACCGCGCCGCCCTCCACATTAGAGGACAACCTGTATTTGTCACGCCAGGGTATTTATGAAGTCGGCAAAAAGGAGAACATCGTCGTCATTGTGCTGGATCGTCTCGACAACTGGTTCATCAATGACGTGCTGAAAGAAGAACCCGATTTTTTCGACCGTATGGACGGTTTCACGCGCTTCACGAACAACATCTCGCTTTACAGCCAAACCTTCCCCTCCGTGGCCAATATGCTGACCGGTGAACGCTACGACTTTAACGACTACTGGGCCGATTATTTGGAAAATGCTTGGAAAACAGGTGATTTCATCCCCCGATTAAAAGGGGCGGGTTACGAAAACCGCTTCTATATGGAGCGTAGCTACGCCTACCGGGACGCCCAAGATCTTCTAGGCCTTGCGGATAACATCGTCGAAGGAAAAATCAGCATCGACCGCAAGGAGGCCGTCGGGCAATTTATGGGACTCTCCTCCTACCGCTATGTCCCCTTGGTCTTAAAACCCTTCTTTTGGACCTCCACTGAGGCATTCGGTAAGATCATCGATGTCAGTTTAGAAACAGCCCCCTATATCACAGATGACCTCGCCTTCTTCAAAGGTTTAAAAGAAGAGCGGTTGAAAATTGGGGAGGCCGAGAAGAATTTCCTGTTCATTCATTTGAATGGCCCCCATCCTCCCTACAATTTAGATGAATACGGAAACGAAGCGGAGCCCGGACAGTCCTCCTATAAAATCCAGACGAAGGGGAGCTTTCGCATTGTCTTTGAATATTTGGACCAATTAAAGGCTCTCGGACTCTACGAGGACGCGACCATCATTGTGACAGGCGACCACGGGGCGCGTTTATCTGACACACAGCCTTTGAGCTCCGCCATTGTGACAGGCCTGTTCGTCAAACCGAAAGGCGCGATCGGCGAACCCATTAAGATCAACCGCGCGCCCTTGACCTCGGACAATCTGAGGGCCACCGTCATCGAAGCGGCGGGCATCGATGCCCCCCAGTACGGCCAGAGCTATTTTGAGGTGTCGCCCGATGAATTCGCCGTCCGCTTCCTCTTCCACCGCCTGTACGGTTCAGAGGACCAGCCGGCACGAGTCGAGGTATACCAGGTGCTGGGAGACGCAAACCAGTTTAACAACTGGATTCTTGTGGAAGAGGAGATTATCCGGTAAAACCTTTAGTGACCCGGCGTTCTGAAACGATCGAAGAAATCCGAAGATAAAAGCGGATTGGCGGATATGCCTGAAACAAGCTCATTGTAACGCTTCGTAATGGCCTCACCGAGCGGCAGGTCGGGGAAGATCGCGTAGCGCAGATAAAAATCGAAAAGATCCACACCCGAATCATAAATTTCGCCCGCGATATCGGAGATAAAATGACGGCTGTTCGGAAGCGCGATATCCGAAATAAGCGGCACGCGGCTCCAGATCACACGCCATGAACCGATGGAAATCACCGGCAACGGGATGGGCCGGCGGTTTTTTTGCCGCTCACTGTCGCGGACGAAGCGCATGTCCTCCAAGATTACGCATAAATCAGACAGTGCTTCCGCGACCGACGAGCGCGGATAGCTTTGCTGCAATGTCAACCACCCGCATAAATACAGATAGTGGCAGGCACGCAGACGGATGAGATTTTGGATTTGCGCCAGTTCATCGCGGCGCTTCAGCGCCGCAAGCGTGGGAAACAACATGCACAGATCGCGATAACTCAAGCTGTCCGCAAAATGCTCTAACTGCGCCCTGGTCTTCACCTGCTTTAGTTGAGTGGAAAGCCAGGTCGCGTGAGAGGGCGTATGTTCGCAGAGTGTTTCCGTCGGCAGAGGGTGCTTTTCACGGCATCCCTCGAGCGCTTCTTCTAAAGTCTTGTAAATAAGCGGGACGGGCCTTGCTAACCTCGGTCGAGGAACCGGAGCGCTAACGCGTACGGGCGGCGCTTCAATCTCTAGCGGCCGGCGCCTCGTCGAAGGCTGACGCCTTTTGGGCGCGATTGAATTCTCCGCTTCCGGCAACCGGAGGGTCACCGGCCGAATAGCGCGGTTTTTTTCCTCATCGTCTTTTAACAGACGATCATCCATGGTTCGACCCCACCCCGCGGATCATCTGCGGCAAGGCGTCCACGGCATCGCGGATCTCCGCGGTCGTAAAGGTCAGCCGTTCCACTACCTCCGCAAGACTTGTGTCAAACACATCCAGTGTGCGGCTCACATAGTCGCTCGATTCTTTCGTGAAATTCGTGGTATTGTCGCGGATCTGACGGTTCAAATCTTCCAAGGTCGAAAGCTGTTCATCCAAGCGTTCAAGCAAAATCGCCGCGTTCTTGTTCTGAGACGCGGACATGCGCACCGAAGCATCAATCGCGTTAGCACTCTCATCAATGCCCTCGCCGATCTTGTCAGAATAAAGTTTCAGCTGCTCCGTCATCTTCTCCACATGGGTCGCAAGATCGTTTTGCTCCCCCGCGTAAAGCCGTGTAATCTTATCGACACTGACCCCTAAGGATTCCATACTGTCCGAAATGGACGCCATCTCCTCGGCCATGTCATCCTTGGCAAGGGTCATAAGGCGCATGGCTTCCAGCACATCGTCGTGAATCAGCTTATTGTCGTCACGCGAGCGGATCATGGTCGCGGTCGCCTCCTCCATCATATCCGTGCTGGAGGCGGCCACCTGGTGCAGGATCTGCAGTTTATCGGGCAGGTTCGCCAGATGGACCGAAAGCGATTCAGCCACAGAAGCGGCAAACATATCCATCAGCTGCCGCATCCCCTCTTCTTGTTTTTCAGCCAGTGATTTGGCAAGTTCGGTCAAAGCGTGATTCGCGTCGTTCAAAGGCGGCGCGACCTCTTCACTCATAATCTGCCGCACACTCGTGTTAATGCCCTCGGCAAAATCGCCCGAGGCCAAGGTGTCGGCAAGTCGCGAAAACTGATTCACTTCACTTCGCATCTTTTCGCCGTAACTCAGCATTTCGCTGACAAGAAGGGACACGCCCGTCCCGTCCAAGAAAACAGGGGCGAAAGAAGACAAAGCCACGAGCGCGCGATTTTTTGCCTCCTCAACCTGCCTTGCGGCGCGGTTGCCGTACCAGAGCAACATAAGCGCCATCAAAAGCGATGCGAAAAACAACGCGCCGCCCACCGCCAACGACAGCACCCACTGCTTTGAAAACAAAGCAAAGAGCAAAAGAAGCGACAGGCCGCCAGATCCGACGGCAAAGCAGATAAGCGCGAAAAGGCGCGTCTTGGTCAGCACCAAGGCTTTGTCAAAAAAACCGAGTGAATCAAAAATAGGATCAGGATCGGGCAACAATCGCCCCTCATAGTGCAAAAAACTGATCCGTGAAAGCTGATCGCCGAACGCTGTCAGATGTTCATCACCGGCGTCATGAAACGCCTCCCGGACGGACTCTGCCGGCAGCAACGCGGCATCGGGTCCCCCTTTTAAGCGATCGACAATCGACGATGCGTCTCCTTGTGCAATGAGTGTTTTATGACGGCTTTTGATAATGCCTACCGCCAACAGGGCCAACGCGGCCAATAAAAGCATCGCTCCCCCGATTAAGGTTGACAATACAAAGGGATCTTGAAAATTAACGGGCACAGCCTAATCCTCCTCTTTATGAATCTCGCAGGAACGCGAATTTGATCAGTTCACGCAATAATTCCGCGTCACCGTAGCCCGCTTCGCGAAACAGCCTGGGGTACATGCTGATACTCACAAATCCGGGAATTGTATTGATTTCATTGAGCAACACCCGGTCATCTTCGGTGAGGAAGAAATCAATCCGGGCCATGCCGTAACAGTCGAGCGCCTGCCAGGCCTCCGACGCGATCATGCGAAGGCGCATCAACTGATCGTCTCGAAGTTTCGCCGGGGCAATCAGTTCTGAAGCGGAATCTTCTTTGTATTTTGAGTCATAGTCGTAAAACTCGCGGTCAGGGACAATCTCGCCGACGGGCGACAATATCGGTTTTCCGTAGCCACCGAGCGCCGCGATCTCAAGTTCACGCCCCCTCACCCCTTCTTCAATGACCAATTTTCGGTCATATTGAAAAGCAAACTCGATGGCGTCAACCAGTTCATCGGGGGACGCCACACGGCGGATGCCGAGAGAAGAACCGCCGCGGGCCGGTTTCACAAATAGGGGGTAATGCATCCCCTGGACAAGATCGTCGAGCATTTTCTCGTCGCGATGAATGAAGGTATATCGATCCAGGGCGCGCCAAGGCGTATGCGGGATGTCACATTGGTCAAAGACCGTGTTCGCGAATACTTTGTCCATGGCTATCGCGCTTGCGGCGACCCCGCAGCCGACGTAAGGAATCCCCGAAAGCTCAAGCATCCCCTGGACGGTGCCATCCTCCCCAAAAGGGCCGTGGAGCACGGGGAAAACGCAGTCCACCGGGTAAGTAATCGACCGGCCGTCGCGTTTGGTAAACAGATAAGGCTTGGACGTATCAGGGACAAGCGTCGCAGGGGTCACAGGACCCTCGGCGTACCAGCGGTCTTCCCGCATGGCCTGGGTCGGGCCTCCGTAGGCGTACCAGCGACCTTCCCGCGTGATGGCGACGGGAAGAATATGAAACGCTTCACACTGCTTCAATGTATCAATGATATAGGCAGCCGAAGAAAGCGAGACCTCATGCTCCCCCGAGCGGCCGCCAAAAAGGACGACGATATTTTTACGAGACGCCATTTGAATCTCCCAGGCTCTTCTTGTTGCGGGTAATATTCACGAGAATATCCGTCAGATGATCTTCCAAATTGCTCATCATCTCGTGCGCGTATTCAATCGCGGCCGCGCGGATGTCCGCACTCTGGCGCGTCGCATCCTCGATCATGATCGAGGCATTGTTCAAGGCCTGCTGCGTAATCTCATGCTCGTCGATCATGCGCGCCATCTGCGCTTCCGCATCACGCATAATGGTGTCCGCCTCCCGCCTTGCCTGATTAATCAGCTGGCGGTTTTGCTGGAGCACCCATTTGGCCCGCTCAAATTCTTCGGGCAGACCCTCCCGGATCATACGGACGAGAAAAAGCATCTCCTCACGTTCGACCATGCAGCGATCTGAAAAAGGGACCGCACGCGCGTCGATCATTTCTGTTTCCAGCCGATCAAGCAAGGTGGCAACGCTTCTATCCTCACGGGGGCGTTCCCGCCTCCTTACTTCCTCGCGATCACCCTCTGCTTCACGCCTCTCCTCATAGTCATTCATGTTCATTTCCTCCATCCGAAACTCCGTATAATGACGTGACCTCATCTAAAATAGCCTCAGGTATAAAAGAGGCGACCGATTCTCCCAGCCTCGCGACCTCGCGCACCAGCGAGGAGGACAAATTCCGATAACTTGAATAGGACGGCAAAAAGATCGTCTCCACCCGATCGTCCAGCATGCGGTTGATCTCGGCCATTTGAATTTCTTCTTCAAATTGGACCGGTCCCCGTACCCCCCGGACTATCGTGTCGATCCCATGCTTCTCACAAAAATGAACCAGTAATCCGTCGGCCGCAAGAACCTTGACCGAGGGATAATCTGCCAACGCTTTACGGATCCATTCGACGCGCTTTTCAATCGGAACCACCGTCGTCTTATGACTGTTGTCAAAAACAGCAATCACTAATTCATCGCAAAGCAATATTGCCCGCTCCACGACATTCAGATGCCCTTTTGTAAAGGGATCGTAAGTCCCGGGAAAAACCATTTTGCGCTTTTTCTCGATTGAGCCGTCTGAGCGCATCAAAATGCCTCCCTTATTTCGCCGTAATACCTATTTTGAGTCTGTTTTAAGCTGGTAAAAGGATAGCACGCCACTGCCGTACTGACAACCGCGAACACGCGTCAGAGCCGTATCGAACATGACTTCCAACGGAGCCTTGCTGTCTGTTTCAATGATCAGGAAAGCATTGGGTAAAAGAAGTTTCGGCAAAATGGAATCAAGGGAGTGCATGACTTCATCGCTAAGTTTCCAGGGCGGATCCACATAGATCAGGTCAAAGCGCACCCCCTCTTGGACCAATGCCTTTAAATGCCTCAGATAATCGCCGGGCAATAAGACCGCGCCTTCTGACAAACGCGTCTTTTCAATATTTTGCCTAATCGCCAACACGGCGTCCCTGTCCTTCTCGATCATGACCGCTTTTTGGGCGCCTCTTGACAGCGCCTCTAGTGCAATCTGCCCCGAACCTGAAAAAACATCGAGGATGGTAGATCCCTCAACACGTTCCGAAAGAATTGAAAACAACGCCTCCTTCATCCGATCAGAGGTCGGCCGGCTCCCCAGCCCCTTAGGCGCCACGAGCCGTGTGCCTTTTGCTTTTCCCGCGATAATCCTCGGCATCTAACCCTCCTACAGCCCGGGACGCGTCAGGCGTTCACCGTAGCGCCTTTTGAATTCCCTCATGATCACTTGGTTCTCTGGCTTTGACAGGTCGGGATCCTGTTTGAAAAGAGCGTCACACAGCCGGTAGGCTTCTTTTAACAATTCACTGTCTTCATACAGGTTCGCCACCTTGAAATCGGGAAGACCGTGCTGTTCCACACCGAAAAAATCACCGGGGCCGCGAAGCAAAAGATCCTCCTCCGCGATCATGAAACCGCTGTTGTTTTTACACAACACCGTCAACCTTCTTTTCACCAAAGGATCTTCACTGTCACTCATCAGGATACAAAAAGATTCAATGGAAGAACGTCCGACACGCCCTCTCAACTGGTGCAGCTGAGACAGGCCGAAACGTTCCGCGTTTTCAACCACCAGGAGCGTCGCGTCCGGCTGGTCGATGCCCACCTCAATGACCGTTGTTGAGACGAGAATATCAATCTCACCCCGGCCGAAGGCCTCCATGACCGACAGTTTCTCCTTCGTCTTTAAGCGGCCGTGCATGAGGGCGACCCGTAAATCAGGAAACACCTGTTTGGACAGACGCTCGTACACGGTTTGTGCGGAGTTCAGGTCCATCAGGTCAGAATCCTCGATCATGGGGCAGACGACATACACCTTGTGCCCCCTTTCAACCTCGCGGCGGATCGCGCGATCCACGCGCGGGCGCTCGTGCTCCGTCGCGGTGTAGGTCTTCACCGGCAACCGCCCCTTGGGATTGTCCCGCATCTCCGAGATATCCAGGTCGCCGTACAAGATCATGGCAAGCGTCCTCGGGATCGGGGTCGCGGACATGACGAGCACATGCGGGATCATCACCCCTTCTCCTGTCAGGCTGACGCGCTGGCGGACGCCGAAGCGATGCTGTTCGTCCGTGACACAGAGCCCCAATTTTTGGAAGGTGACATCGCTTTCTAACACCGCGTGTGTGCCGATCAGGATGTCAATCGTACCTTTTTTTAACTGCTCGGCAAGAAGCCGCCTTTTAGCAGCGGGGACGGCGCCCGTAAGAAGCGCGATTTCAAGGCCGGTTCCTTCCAATATTTTCGCTAAACTCTCGGCATGTTGGCCGGCCAAAATGGTCGTCGGCGCCATCAGGACCGACTGGTAGCCCTCCCAGGCGGCCACCGCCATGGCCGAGGCCGCGACCACCGTTTTTCCGGAACCCACATCCCCCTGGATCAGGCGATTGGCCGGCTCCGCGCGTTTGAAATCAGTCAGGATCGCCTCGATCGTCTCCTTTTGTGAGCCGGTCAGTTCGAAAGGTAATTGTGAAAGAAGCGATTGAAGTTTCGTCTCGGTCTCAGCCCCTATGGCCATCTCGGGACCCTTTTCCTTCTTCCTTCCCGCGCGAAGCGCGCGAAGGCCCGAAAGGACAAGAAACAACTCTTCAAAGGCAAGACGCCGTCTCGCGATGTCGATCTCCTTTGCGTCATTTGGAAAATGAATTCTTCGGATCGCAAAATCCGCCGTTGAAAGCTTCGCCTGCTGGCGGATGGAAGGCGGTAACGATTCTTCCACCGTAAGATCGGAATGTAAAAGAATCCTTTGCACGGCCTGACGGATGTTTGACTGGTAGAGCCCCGCGGTCAAGGGGTACACGGGAAGAAAGGCAGGCAAATCGCTATCATCGAGTTTTCGAAACTCAGGACTCAACACCGTGCGTCCGCGCTTGGTTTCAATCTTGCCCCGAAACACATAGCGCTCGCCCCGCCGAATCTGTTCGGTGATCCACGGTTGGTTAAACCAAATCACTGCGATGTGGCCGCTGTCATCCGAGAGTCGAGTGCGGATATAACAGAGCTTGCCTCTGCGCGATAAGGAAGGCACCTGATCGACCGTGGCTTCAAAAACGGCTAAATCGCCTTCGCGTAGCGACGCGATCGGGACGCGTTCATGCCAGTTCTCGTATGAGCGCGGCAGGAGCCATAATAGATCGTCTAGGCTATAGACGCCCAGTTTTTGAAACAACTTCCCCCGTCTTTCTGAAATCCCCGGTAAAACCGTAATCGCTTTTTCCATGAATAAGGGGTCAGACACAATCTTGCTCCTCGGCTTCGGAGGGATCGAGCGCCTCACCGTATCGGCATTCTGCCCGGATGGGACATGAAAAACAAAGACGGCAGCGTGCCTTGCAGAGATCGCGACCGTGAGTGACCATGAGGTGCCCCCAAAGTGTCCAGTGCTCTTCTGGCAGGATGGCCATCAGGTCGCGTTCAATTTTTGGAGGTCTGTCACTGTCGGTGAAACCGATCAGGCGACTGATCCGGGCACAGTGCGTATCCACCACGACCGCCTGCTTGCCGAAGGCATCGCCCCGGATGAGGTTAGCGATCTTGCGGCCGACGCCGGGGAGCGCCATCAGCGCTTCTTCCGACTCCGGAACCCGGCCGTCATAATGCTCAACCAACTGCTGCGCGGTGCCGACCAGGGCCTTGGCCTTGGAGCGGAACAGGCCGCAGCTGCGAATAATGGGCTCAACCGCCTTTATCTCCGCCAGAGCCATGGATTCCGGGTCAGGATATTCTGAAAAAAGCGCGGGCGTTATTTTATTCACGCGCTCATCGGTGCATTGAGAGGCCAGGATGGCGCCCACCAAAAGCTCCCAGGGCGATTCATGCGTCAAGGTGGTTTCGGCATAGGGGTAATGTTGTAACAGTTTTTCAACGATGATGCGGGCGCGTTTTTCGGTCAGTTGAAGAGCACTCAAGGCCGTTCCTCCAACAAGAAACATGTTTTGACAAGGGTCTGTTCATCCGAGGGGCGAAACACCGTCATCTCCATCAGGGCGCCCACCACTTGACCGTCCATGAAGCTTAGGAGGTCTTTTGTCTCCTCCATTACTTGGCCGTTAATACTAAGGAGAATGTCACCCGCGTTCAATCCGGCGGTGTAGGCGGCGCTTTCCGGCTTCACTAAATCAATGTACAGTCCCTTGGGATATCCGAAACGCTCGGATAACTCATGCATCTCCTCATCCGCAAGTACCGTGATGCCGAGTGCCGCGCGTCTTTCCGGCGCGCCTTCCGGTCGATGGAGAATGCGGTCAATGACATCCAGCACCACCGGTGACGGCACAGCGTAACCCTGATGCTGCACATAGATGCGCCTGAGGTAGGCGCTCGTCAAGGCAACAATTTCACCGTCACGGTTAATGAGCGGGCTGCCCGCGTAAACAGAAAAGGTGGGGATGCTTGTCTCCAACAGCCCCAAAGGCGAGCCATCCTCTTCAATGGCCGCGCGATAAAGTGATGTGATGTAACCGATCGCAAGGCCCCCATCACGGATCAAGGCGGGCGGATAACCGATCATGTAGACGGGAGCGCCGATGCCCAGTTCAGGATTTTTGGCCAAGGTTACCGCGGGGAAACTCAGCTCTTCTTGCTCCTGAACCTTGATAATGGCCAGATCCACCGTCGAATGGTAACCCAGAAGTTTTGCGGGAAGCGCCTCATGGGTTCCTCTGATCGTCACATCGATCGACGCGTCGGGCAAAAGCTCACCGCGATAATCAAGCGCCCGTTCGAACAAGCTGTAGGTGGTGACGATGATCCCGGATTCATCCACGATAAGGCCCGTGAAGAATTCTTCGCGTTTGGCATAAAGAGAAGAGGCCGGTATCGTGACATGGATAGACACCACGGAAGGTGCGATATGTTCATAAATATCGGCTAAGAAATTCTCATCTTCTTCGGGGAGTTCCGGATCATTATCCGTCGGCTCAGTCACCGGCGTCGTCGTCACCGTGGTCGTACGGGTCGTGGTGGTTGTGCTACGGGTTGTCAAAGCTGAAGTCTCACTTTCGGACGGTTCTGTCGCCTCGCCGTTTTGTCCCGGACAAGAAAGCGGAATAAAGATCGCCGCGACAAGTAGCAAAGCGATCAGAAAGATCAGTAATATCCGCTCCTTTTTAATCATCTAGGCATCCAACTCCCCGTTTGAATTTCATTTAGTTTAGCGATCACATATAGCCATTTTATGAACTATATAACAGGCAGGCCTCAGGGGCGGGCTACCGTGAAACTGATGCTGGCGCCGCCCAGTGTGGACGATCTTGTCGCGATGATCTCCTGACCGTGGCGCTGCACCAAGGCACGCGCGATGTAAAGCCCGAGCCCCGATCCCGATCCGTGGCGTGACTTGTCCGCCTTATAAAAGCGATCGAAGATCTGAGGCAGATCATCCGCCGGAATGCCCGGTCCGTTATCCTCGACCGTGACACTGACGCAGCGCTCTCCGACGCGTGTGCTGATCAGGATCAAGCCTCGGTCTGGCGTGAAGCGGATGGCGTTTGCGATCACATTGTTCAAAACCCGCGTCAGCTGCCCGATATCTCCAACCACCCGCGTCGATTCGCCGTAGCGATAATCAAAGGCCACCTCCAGCTCAATCGATTTTTCGGTAAGCATCGGCTCGAAGGACTGGCGGACCTGGCAGATGAAGTCATTTAGCTCAAACACTTCCTGCTTCAAACGCTCCTGCCCCTCAAGGCCTGTTTCGGTGAACAGATCGTTGACAAGGCGTTCGAGACGATTGGTCTCCGATTTAATAATCGACAGATAGTAGTCAAATTTTTCTTCCGGAATGGTTCCGTCTCGCATGCCCTCGACAAAACCGCCGATGGAGGTCACAGGCGTTCGAAGGTCGTGGGAAACATTGCTCAAAAACTCCGCATACTGGCGCTCTCGATCCTCAAACTGTTCGATGAGCGTGTTGAAGGTACGGATGAGACGCGTCAAATCGTCTTCTTTAATGCGGGAGGCCACCTGATCATGCTCAGGATCGTCTTGGTCAAGCATCAGTGTTTTATGTTTTTTGCCCCAGGTGACACGGGCGGATAAATTGCCCGCATACACCGCATTCGCGGTTTTGGCCAGCTCTGATATCGGACGTGTAATATCCCGCGACAGCCAGAATATGATGAATAAGGACAAAAGGAAGGCCAGTGAAAAAGATAAGGGGACATTATGTTCCATCAGGAAGGCGCTAAAACTTTCGGCGCTGTGGCGCTTTAACAGCACCACTTCCCCTGTATAAAGATCGCCGTGTTTTCCGATCGGGGAACTTGCGACAAGCCAGCTTGAGGCATCGGTTAAAAGCGTCTCAAAACCCGTCTTGTCGCCTGACTCACAGTAGACCGCGTGGCTTTGATTTCGCGCTTGCAAAGGCAACACAATGTCGCGCGAACCCTCCCGGCTTTCGTCGAGCTTCGCCATCGTGTCGGCGGGAATCCCTGTGTGGTAAATGATCTCACCGTTCGCGTTGATGATCCAGACAAAGGCCGTCGTCGAGCGCGAGGCAAAGGCGATATGCCCCGTGATATCCGCGCTTGTAAAAGTCGTATGCGTAGCATCCATCCGATCTTCGGTCAGAACCGACAGCTCAAAGGCGTTGCGCCGAAGCTCCTCCTTGCGCTGGGAGGCCGATGAAAGGGTGTAGATCGCGCCATAAATGAAGGCAAGCACGAGAAAGACGACAAGAATGGCCGCCGAGATTTTTAAAAGCGTCCGCGTGTAAATGGAAATTCGGGTTTTCACCGTTATTCGGAGTCCTTTACCTCAAATTTGTAGCCAACGCTCCACACGGTTTTGATCTGCCATAAAGGATGCGCGATGACGTCGAGTTTTTCGCGAATCCTTTTAATGTGGACATCCACCGTGCGTTGCTCTCCAAAATAATCCATCCCCCAGATATGTTCAAGAATCTGGTCGCGCGTAAACACACGATTGGGATGCGAGGTCAAGAAAAATAACAGTTCCAGTTCCTTGGGCGGCATATCAATTTCACGATCGCCCACACGCACTGAATAGCGGATGCGGTCCACCGTAAGATCGGGGTAGCTGACAATATCCTTTTGTTTCTCTTCAGTGAGATTCGCGCTCGGCGTCGCGGACTGCGATCGACGCAATACCGCTTTCACGCGGGCCAGTAATTCTTTGGGTTCAAAGGGCTTCAACACATAGTCATCGGCGCCCAGCTCCAGCCCGATAATTTTGTCAAGCGTATCGCTTCGCGCGGTGAGCATCAGGACAGGCACGTCCGACACACGCCTTAACTCGCGCATCACATCGAAGCCGCTCAGACCCGGGAGCATCAGGTCAAGAATAATGACATCCGGCTCCATCGCGCGCACCATCGGCATGACCGCGTCTCCTGTAAAACAGGAACTGACTTCAAAGCCGTCTTTTTCAAAATAGAGTTTTAATAATTCACTGATATGTTTATCGTCATCGACAATCAACACACGCTTCGTATCATCCATCATGGGCCCTCCGTCTTAGCCGGGGCATCGCCTTCATCTTGCAGGAGATTTGAGATTTCTTCAATAAACGAACGGATATCGCGAAAAGCGCGGTAGACCGAGGCAAATCGAATATAGGCGACCTCATCGATCCCGCGGAGTTCTTTTAGCACCAGCTCGCCGATATCCGAGGAGGAGATCTCCCGCTTCAGGGCATTGCCGGCCGCCCTTTCCACCTCATCGATCAAGTCTTCCACCTGCCGTGTGGTCACAGGGCGCTTTTCACAGCTCTTCATAATGCCGATCAGTAATTTTTGTCGATCGAAGGCTTGGCGACTGCCATCCTTCTTAATCACCATCAGGGGCATGTCTTCAATTTTTTCGTAGGTCGTAAAACGCGTTCCGCAGGTGAGGCATTCACGGCGCCGACGAATCGAACTGCCGTCATCGGAAGGACGTGAATCCACGACGCGGTCGTCATTACTTTCACAATTAGGACATTTCATACAGCTTGAGCCTCTCCTTTCACGGTATTATCAAGATGGCAAGGCCGGATGAATCATCCGGCCGCATTTCCAGTTTCGATTGGACCGCTAATTTTGACGAACGCACCGTCAAGGCACGATCAGGAGCGGTCCATATCGTCATCTTGCAAGAACCAAGGAAGCACGCGGCCGTCCTGGCGTCCGGAGCGCGGGCGCTGGGGCGCTTCACGCTTAGTCTCCTCATGCGGTGCCTCATCCAGCACACGGGGCGCGGCGACATTTTGCCTTGCGGCATTTTCGGTCGCGCGGTCGATCATGTCGGCCATCATCTGGTCGGTCTGGCGCTGGCTTGTACGGGTGAAGCCCGTCGCGCGCTGACCGTCCGAAGAAGCGCGCGCGCTGCTGGGCGGTCTTAAGAATTCAGGCAAATCATCGATCGTTGATCTCGCGCCTGTTTGTGTCTGGCGCTGAGGAATACTAAAAGAAGGAGCCGTCGACTGGGCCTGCCCGTGACGCAGGGTCCGGGCCTGGACACTGTCTGTCCCAAAGCGACTGGCGATAATTGTGATGATCAAATCATCTTGCATGTTTTCATCGATCACGGCGCCGAAAATAATGTCAGCGTCAGGTGACACCGCCTCACGCACCTGGGAAGCGGCCTCATTGACTTCCTTGATCTTCATGTCGTGGCCACCGGTGAAGTTGATGATGATGCTGTTCGCGCCGTCAATGGTCGTCTCAAGCAAGGGACTGGTCATCGCCTGTTTTACAGCCGTGGCCGCACGGCTCTCGCCGTTGCCGCGCCCGATGCCCATATGGCACACGCCGGCATTTGTCATCACACGCCTCACGTCCGCCAAGTCAAGGTTAATCAAACCGGGGACGGCCACAAGATCCGAGATACTCGACACGCCGTACTGAAGGACGCGGTCGGCCAAACTGAAGGCCTCGTCGATGGTCGTATCGTCACTTGCGATTTCAAGGAGTTTGTCGTTGGGCACGACAATCAGTGAATCCACATACTGTTGGAGTTCACGCACGCCCTTTTCAGCGTTTTGGCGGCGTCTTGTGCCTTCAAAGCGAAAGGGTGTCGTTACGACACCTACGGTTAGAATTCCGAGTTTTTCAGCGACCTGAGCTACAATCGGTGCGGCTCCCGTTCCGGTCCCGCCCCCCATGCCGGCCGTAATGAACAGCATGTCAGAGCCTTCGATGGCTTTGGAAATCTCTTCAATGTTTTCCTCCGCCGCCTTTTGGCCCAGCTCCGGTTGAGCGCCCGCTCCGAGGCCGCGAGTTATTTTCTCGCCAATCTGGATGGCCTCGCTCGCCTTCGTATTCTGGAGCGATTGATGATCCGTGTTAATGGCGATGAACTCGATGCCCTGCACACCTCCGTCAATCATCCGATTAACCGCGTTGCAGCCGCCGCCTCCGACGCCGATCACACGGATCGTGGCGTAAACGCCGCCACTCATCCCAATATCAAATGAATAGTCAGTCACTTCTCGCAACTCCTTTCGCTCTTTCCCCGAAGCATTGCCGTTTCAACGGTTGTCATAACAAGCTTACAACCTCTGCGGACCATCATCGTCAAGCTCAATGCCGATTCGTATCAGCATGTTTTCACTATTTTATCTTAACTGGGATTGACAAGCAAGCAATGATTGGCAAAAGCTTTGATTCTCTATGCTTTTAACTGTCGTATAGACGCCTTAACAAGTATATGAAAATCTAATTACTCTGAAATAGTCTCCGTTTTGTCGGCCATAGACGCCTGTTTTTCTTCCTTACCCAGGCTTCCTTTTTCTTTCCTGCGCAGGTAAAACTTACGCGTCGTGAAGTTGATATTCCTGAAGATGCGATAGGCGAAGATGAAGGAGACGACCATTGAAAAGTCATACTTCATCTGATTGCCCAAAGCTGTCATAAGGACGGCAATCAAGGCATTTACAAAAAACTCAATGAGAAATTTTTCCGCTTCAAAAGTTGCCTCCGACACCGCGTTCCACGCCGCCGTTAAAGACTCGATCCCCACAAGGGTCAGCACCGCCAAAAAAGGCACAAGACTTGCGGGCAGGAGGACATTGACAAACAAGCCGATCAGAAGTCCTACGAGTAAGCCAATTAAGATGAGCATGGATCCATCCTCCCGTCTATTTTAAAAAGGACATGACGTCCTGTCTGCTAAATAATGCGCTCAGGCGGTATCCGGCCTAAAATACGCCGTCTCCCCGCTTAAGTCGAGTTCACCCGCGACCCCTTCAGGGATCTCCCCGCTTTGAATCAGGTAGCTTAGAAGCTGCAATTTCTCTTGTAATAACCTGTTGTCCTCCAGTTTAACACGAATCTCCCCACCCTGCGGAAGCGGAATAAACAGGTAGAAGGACTTAAGTCCGATCTGCCGGATCTGACGTACAAGCCCCATGAGGTGGCGATTATCCGGCGTCAATTGATCGTGCCGTATGAGCTCTGCGGTGAGGCGCGCGGCTGACATCAATTCCAGGTGATCCTCGACATCGAGCACTTCAAAAGGGATGACCTCACTCAAGACAGAGATACCCTCTAATACGGGGAGATCAAAGTCGATCGTTTCGGCGACTCTGAGCACAATATGATCGCGGTCAATTAAAGCAAATCCGCCCGACACCCGCACCGCCAAAATTTCGACACGCTCATCCACTCGGATGGCGATCGTCGAAGGGAATCGAAATTTCACCGTCACGTCACGAATGAGCGGGAAACGTTCCAAGATCTCCTGTTCAAGCGTTCCGTAGCGAAGCGAGAAGTATTGCTTAGGGCCCGGCCCGATGTCAAAGATGAAGTGGCGATCCAAAAGGCCTCGGGCCATCGCGCTGACATCCTCGGAATTCGTCAATCGCGTACCTTCAACCTTGATACTTTCAATCGTGAACTGGGGTAAAAGGGCGATGAGCGTCATCAGGATTAAAATCACCGCGATGACGGTAAGGACGCGTAGAGGCCAGCCTTTAAGTGCCTTTTTTCGCTTCTCTTTCGCCCTTTTGCGGCGGCTCGACGCTGTAAAAGGAGACGGTTGAAAAATCCCGGGATAGGGATCACCCGCCGCGGTGGATCTCTTTTTTGCCCGGCCTTTATGTGGGCTTGATCGTTTCATGTGCTTCGATTACCGCCATCACTTCACCCGCAATCGCCTCGGCCGCAAGCGGCGTTGACCAATGGCGGGCACTTTCACCCATGCTTTGCAGACGTTTTGGACTTTCGACCATCTCCTCTATCGTTAAAAGCAAGACACGGCTGTTGAAATCCTGATCCGCGTAGGTAATGGACGCCCCCGCCTCTTTCATGGCACGAGCATTTTCTGTCTGATGGTCGTCCGCGGCAAAGGGAAAGGGCACAAGAATAGAAGGCTTGCCCTGGGAAGCAATCTCCGCGCAGGTCATGGCACCGGCTCGTCCGACAAATAAATCGCAGGCGGCAATCCAATGGGGCGCGTCTTTTAAAAATGATTCCGCGCGCACAATGCCTCGGACCGCTTGGAGGTCAGAAAGGGCCGATTCCGTGCTCTGAACGCCGGTACTGATCGCGATCCGTAGCTGCGGATAGCGCTCCAATAAGGCGGACCACTGGCCTTCTTCGTCGAGGCGCGAGACCGCCGTGTTCAATGTTCTTGAGCCTAAGCTTCCGCCCATGACAAGGATGAGAAAAACATCCTCTGAAAGATTCAGCGCTTCGCGTGCTTTTGAGCGATCGAGTTCATAAAAAATGGAGCGCACGGGGTTGCCGCTGAAGCTAAGATTCACCTTGTCCGAAAAATACGCCCGGCTCGATTCATAGCTGATAAACACCGTATGGGCTTTTTTCGCAAACAGGCGGTTGGTCCTGCCGGGCACCGAGTTTTGCTCATGGAGGACATAGGGAATTTTCAAATATCGCGCGGCGGCAATAAGCGGCGCCGACACAAAACCGCCCGTCCCGATGACGACACAGGGGCGCTCTTTTTTTAACAGCGAAAGGCTCATCCGGAGGCCGCGCAGATTTCTTACCATCCAGCTCCAATAGCGCCGATCTTGTTTTGAGGGCATATTTTGAGCGGAGATGGGCTGAAATTCATAGCCTTCACCCTCCACCATCGTCTGTTCCAGATTGCCCGGAACACCGCAAAAGACGAGCCGATAATCAGGCAGGCGTTGAGCGATTTTATCCGCAATGGAAAGCGCGGGATAAATATGCCCGCTCGTGCCGCCGGCTGCAATGACAATAGTCTGGCAAGTCTTTGTTCGTCTCATCTTGATTATCCAGGTAAGGGCCCATGGCGGACCGATCGTAATACCTTATACAGCGTAACCTATCTCATCGTCTTCCTCAACCGTTTGACGGGGCTTCTTCCCGCCTCGTGAACGGGCATCCTGCTTCATGATCACGCGGGCAATATCGGGCTCTACGCGGCAGCATGACTTAGACACGCAAAGGACAAGTCCCGCGCTCACCGCGAAAAACAAGTTGGCCGTGCCCCCGTAGCTGAAAAAGGGCAATGAGATCCCCGTGGTGGGAATAAGGCTTGTCGCCACCGCCATGTTGAGAAAGGCCTGAAGCGCGATCAGGATGGTGTTTCCGGCCGCGACCAGCATCCCCATATGCGTGGCGGCCTGCCGGGCCACCATGATGCCTGTCGCAAGGAAGGCAAGGAAAAGGAGCACGACGGCACTGACTCCGACAAAGCCCAATTCTTCGCCGATAATCGGCAATATGAAGTCGTTATGCGCCTCTGACAGCCAGTTTAATTTCTGCACACTTCGACCAATCCCGCGCCCTGTCAGTCCCCCTGAGCCGAGCGCCAGTTCCGCCTGTTCAATTTGCATCCTGTCATCTTCGTTGGCCGCGTCGCGGTCTTGGAAGGTGTCAACGCGCTTGAACACGTGCGCAAAGCGATTGGCCACAAATTCGGTCGGCGATTTTTTCGCGATAAGCTGGTAGCCGGCCCCGAAGATGATCGCCACGACAAGGAAAACGACCACGAGTTGCGTCGTACCCAAAAAGCGCGATTTCATTGGAATGTCAGCCATCACAAAGACAATCACACTGATGAGAAAAATAATGAGTGCGCCCGATAGATGCGGCTGTATCAGGGTCAGAATGACCCAAAGCCCCATCAAGATGACGGGCCAGGTCACATCCAGAAAGGCTTGTTTTGACGCGGAGGGCGCATTTTTTTGGCCCCTTGCTTCAATTGCAACGCGCTTTCTTCTGCGAGAGGCAAGGTAACCCGCAAGGAAAAAGACGGCTCCCACTTTCGCCAGTTCTGAGGGCTGAAAACCAACGGTACCGATGTAGATCCACCGCCTTGCTCCGTTGACGACCACGCCGCCAAACTGGCAATAAAGGAGGCTCGCGGTGATGAACAGATAAAGAAAAGCGCGATACACAGGACGCGTCAGCCGCCGAAAATGGACCAGGGCGCCTAAGACCACCGCTCCGATCGTACCGACCAAGGTGATCCGAGCCTGCTTTCGGGCCATGGCGGAGGCATCCGCCTCAACAATGGCGCGAACAGGGGCACTGTCAATTGCAACGCCGCTTTTAATCAGTTCAG
>Ga0265294_10001198_pt1 | contig 35289 bp, 33 predicted proteins | sample MunlanPumphouse3_FD_192504 | JGI IMG/M metagenome (GOLD analysis project Ga0265294, IMG submission 192504) | Groundwater microbial communities from a municipal landfill in Southern Ontario, Canada - Pumphouse #3 | ecosystem: Environmental > Aquatic > Deep subsurface > Groundwater | place...
TTGTTCGTGATGGAAGTTTGAATTATTACACACAAAGAAATGATAATGCTCTAAAGATTAAAAGCTTTTATGATGCAGAGTGTGAGGTAGTTGCTTACACCAAGGGCAGAGGAAAATATAGAGATATGGTTGGTTCTTTGGTTTGTAAGATGCAAGATGATAATATGATAAAAATAGGAAGTGGGTTAAGTGATAAACAAAGAGCAGAACCACCACAAATAGGTGCTATAATTACTTTTAAATATTATGGACTTACATCAAATGGCAACCCAAGATTTCCAGTTTTTTTACGTATTAGAAAATTGAATGCTCTGAAGAATTATTGAGTTGGATCCTGAATCAAGTTCAGGAGGACAGCTTGTTTATTCGGGATGACGTGTATCCCGTTATTTTGTGCTTGACACAGAATCTAGTTTATAGATCAAAGAGAGAGTTCAATTAAATATAAAGGATTAGATATGAAATATACGCACAACTACAACCCTTGCATCTCTGATAAAGATGTTTTTGCAGAGATAGTAAAAGAAAAAGAGTACATAGGCTACTACAACCTTGTACACCAAGATACTACTAGCTTCAAAGAGTATGCAAAAGAGGTGAAACAGTCAAATGTTGTAGTCATCGGCATCGGTGGAAGCACGCTTGGAACTTTTGCCATATATAAATACCTAAAGTATTCAAAAAATTTAAAAAAACAGCTCTATTTTTTAGAAACAACTGACCCAATAGATATAAAGTCAAAACTTGAGGCCATAGACTTAAAAGACACTCTTTTTATAGTCATTTCAAAATCAGGGACTACTATAGAGACAGTCTCAATTTTTAAATATATAAACTCTTTGATAAAGTGTGATAAAGACAACACTATTGTTATAACTGAGAGTGATTCTAAGCTCAACTACTATGCGTCACAAAATTCTATAAAAAGTTTTGAGATTCCTAAAAATGTAGGTGGAAGATTCTCAGTATTTAGTGCAGTTGGTTTGATTCCTTTAGCAATTGTAGGGATAGATATAGATGAGCTCTTAAGTGGTGCTAAAACGATTCATGACAGTTTTTTTGATAAAGAAGAAGCTTATGTAAGACTACTTAAAAAAGCGAGATTTTTTGCAGAGTATAAGAACAACTTTAATATAAATGTTGTCTTCTCTTACTCTTCAAGACTTGAGGGTTTTAATGATTGGTATATCCAACTTTGGGGTGAGAGTTTGGGCAAAATAGACATAAACTCAAGCAGACAAGGACTCACTCCAATAGGAATCATAGGGCCCATAGATCAGCACTCCTTTTTACAACTTATTATAGAAGGAAAAAGAGATAAAACTGTTACAGTTATAAAGGTAGAAGACTTTGCAAGTGACTTAGAGATCCCACATGTTAAACTAGAAGGTTTAGAAGAGCTAGACTATATAGATGGTATAAAATTTTCATACCTTATAAACCAACAAGCAGATGCGACTATAGAGTCTATAAATAACTTAAATGACATTCCTTGTGATGTGATAACCATAGATGGCGTGAGTGAAAAAAGTATAGCTGGGTTGATGTATGAGTACGAGCTTCTAACATCTTTGAGTGCGAAATTTATGTACATAAATGCATATGACCAACCAGGTGTTGAATCTGGAAAGAAGATACTCAAAGAGAGGCTAAGTGCTAACTATAAATAGACTTATGTTAAATGTAATGGAAATTTTTTAGAAAATGAAGCTTCTAATAACAGGCTCAAATGGTTTTATAGGAAGTTATTTTATAACTAAGTATAGAGATAAATATAAGATAAAAACCTTTAGCTTTTTAAACGATGATATAGGAAGCTTGGAGTGTTTTGGTGTTGATGCAGTTATTCATCTCTCCGCTTTAGTCCATCAGATGGGCGGGGCTAGTGCTAGTGAGTATGAGAGAGTAAATGTTACTCAGACACTACAACTAGCTAAAGAGGCTAAAGAAAAGGGTGTAAGACAGTTTGTCTTTATCAGTACGATAGCAGTTTATGGAATAGAAAATGGTGTCATCTTTGAAAATGAGAGATGCAACCCTATAACTGAGTATGGTAAAAGTAAACTAAGAGCAGAAAAACAACTTTTAAAATTAGAAGATGATAATTTTAAAGTTAGTTTAATAAGGCCGCCTATAGTATATGGAAATAACGCACCAGGAAATATAAAATCTCTTGTCAATCTTGTAAATAAAATTCCTCTTTTACCATTTGGCAGCATAAAAAACAAAAGAAGTATGGTTTATGTTGGCAATCTTTGCCATTTGGTTGATGAAGTTATAAAACAAAATAAGTCAGGTATATTTTTAGCTAGTGATAATGAATCGCTTAGCACTACTAGGCTTATAGAGCTGATGGCTCAGGGTTTAGGTAAAAAAGTTTATCTTGTAAGAGTGCTATTTTTTGAGACTATTTTAAAACTGTTTAAGCCATCATTTCATAAGAGACTCTATGGAAGCTTGGAAGTAAATAGTAGTACTACAAAAGAAAAATTAAATCTAGAGAACCCATATAGTGTTAAAGATGCTATAAAACTTATGATAAAGGCAGAAGAGGTTTGATCTATATAATACTATTTTTACTATCATTTTTACTAACATATCTTATAAAGAATTACGCTATAAAAAAATCACTTGTAGCAGAGGTAAATGAAAGAAGTTCACATACAGTTGCTACTCCCCATGGTGGAGGCATAGCTGTTGGGGTTACTTGGTTTGTTGGCTTGATATATCTGTATTTTACAAATCAAATAGAGTCTAGTTTGTTTTTTGCCCTTTTATGTGGAATGGTTATCGCAATTGTTGGTTTGGTAGATGATATAGTTGAATTAAAACCAAAAACAAGAATGATAGCTTTTACACTTGTAGGCCTTGTAGGGCTGTACATTATAGGTGGGTTTAACACTCTTACTTTTGGCATCTTTGAGATATCAAACCCCATTATAACTTCTGTTTTTGCAATACTTTTGATACTGTGGTATATAAATCTTACTAATTTTATAGATGGAATAGACTCCTATCTAGCTGTAAAGTTTATATTTTTAAGCCTAGCAGGATTTATTTTATTTGGTGGGGCACACTTTGTGGTACTTGGCGTATCTATACTTGGGTTTTTATACTGGAACTGGCATAAAGCAAAGATATTTATGGGAGATGTTGGAAGCACACTTCTAGGATATACCATAGCAATAATTACTATATATTATGCAAATCAAGAACCTTCAAATTTTTGGGTTTGGATCACACTTTATGCTCTGTTTTGGTTTGATGCGACGCTTACTTTAGTGAGAAGAAAGTTAAACGGCGAGATCCTTAGTCAAGCTCATAAAAAACATGCCTATCAGAGGCTCACTCAATCTGGATGGAGTCATAGTAGAGTTACACTATATGCATTTGCACTAAACATTATCATTTTTTGCTTAGTCTATTTTATATCAAATATAGCCGTTAGTTTTGTCTTAAGTTTAGCATTATTATATGCGACTATGAAGTTTGTGGATAAGAAGAAGAGGTTTAAATAGCAGTTATATACTGCCTTTTTGATATACTACAAGCCTAAATAAATATTTAATATTTAAAGGATAAAAAAATGGATCATAAAATTAAACATATGGAAGGTAACATTGATATTGTTAGATAAAAGAGCACTAAACTTTTTGATAATAATCATGCTCTCTTTTGTAACTGTTTGGTGGACTTCCTTTATTTTTCATCTTAAATTTGAATGGAATTTTGCTCTAACAATAATTATTCTAAGAATTTTAACTTCAATTTTCATATATAAAGATTATTCGCTCTCTTGGAGTAAATCTACTCAAAAAACATTCTTAATAAAAACTATAGTCGTTGCTATACCTACGCTAATAAGTATAATAATTTTTTATAAAGAAGTTAGAATTGCATTTATGCTGTCTGAGGCCTCATTTTATTTGGTCGCTTTTACTTTTTCTATGTATACATATTATTTTTATATCAACAGGAGTGGGATTCCTAAAACTAAATCTTTGGTCATTTACGGAGCTGGAAAAGCGGGGAATAAACTAAAAGATGAGTTTAGAAATAGCGAGTATAGAGTAAAATACTTTGTAGATGATGATGTGGCTATACAAGGAAGAAGTATTGATGGTGTAAAGGTTGTATCTAAGTCAAAACTTAAAGAGTTGATGGGAGAATCAAAAGAGTACGAATTACTGGTTATTGCAATCCCTACAGCTCCTAAAGAGAGAGTGAAAAACATTCACGAGACACTAAATAGTTACTTTAAAGAGATAAAAATACTTCCTACAATTCAAGAAATTCTTAAAGATAAAAATTATGCCCCTATGCTTCAAAATATAAGTGTAGAAGATTTATTGGCTAGAAATCCTCAAGATTTAGATAAAAAAAAGATAGAGAGCTTTATAAAAGCTAAAACTATACTTATTACTGGTGCTGGTGGAAGCATCGGTAGTGAGATTGCAAGACAGTGTGAAAAATTTGGTGCTAAAAAACTTATACTCTTAGACAATAGTGAGTACAACCTCTACAGAGTTGCAGAAGAGATTACAAAAGTTGAGATAGTTTGCGTGATGCAAAGTGTAATAAATAGAGATGCGCTTGATGCTGCATTTGAGCTACATAAACCGCAAATAGTAATCCATGCGGCTGCATATAAACATGTTCCACTAGTTGAAGCAAATATTGATGAGGCCATAGTTAATAATATCGTTGGTACTAAAAATACAGTAGATATCTCTATAAAACACAAAGTTGAGAAGTTTGTGCTTATTTCTACAGATAAAGCAGTAAGACCAACAAATGTGATGGGAACAACAAAAAGAATCTGTGAACTCTACGCTCAGAATGCTAAACAAAGCTTTACAGATATAGTTGCAGTTAGATTTGGAAATGTTTTAGGTAGTAGCGGTAGTGTCATTCCTAAGTTTAAGTCTCAAATAGAAAAAGGGCAAAGTATAACAGTTACACATCCTGATATCACAAGATACTTTATGCTTATTCCAGAAGCCTGTGAGTTAGTGCTCCAAGCTGGGGCTATTGGAAGTGGTGGAGAGATATTTATACTCGATATGGGTGAGCCTATAAAGATAGTAGATTTAGCTAAGAAGATGATAGAGCTAAGTGGTAAGAAAGATATAGAGATAGAGTTTAGTGGACTTCGTCCTGGTGAAAAACTATATGAAGAGTTGCTTATAGATGATACCGATTGTCAAACGGAGTATGAGTCAATAACTGTGGCTCGGCCTACTATTTATGATATAGATAAGCTAAATAGAGATATAAAAGAGCTTTTAGGTAGTACCGACAAACTAAAAAAACTAAAAGAGATAGTCCCAGAATTTGACCATCAGCTAAACTAATAGTAACAAATAGTAATCTTTTGCTAATATGTTTAAATATTATTGAGTAGATTTTGATGAGATAAATTATTATTATATACTAAAATAAATCAGAAAAAAGGAGTTAAAATGAAGATTTTAGCTATGGTTATTTTAGGATTTAGTATGTTGTTTGCAGCAGTAGATATCAATACAGCTAGTAAAGATGAACTCAGCACTCTTAGTGGTATTGGTGCAAGTAAAGCTGAGACAATTATAAAACATAGAAATACAAAATGTTTTAAAAGCGTTGATGAACTTGCAGAAGTTAAGGGAATTGGCAAAAAAACAGTAGAGAAAAATAGAAAAAATCTAACTGCTAGTAAGTGTAAAAAGTAGTTATTAAAAGGTAAACTTGTAGGTAAGCGAGAAGGGTATTCTCGCTTATGCTATAACATGGCCTACAAATTTACTCATATTGTCCATTATTTCAGAGCCTTTTCTAAAGCTAAGTCCACATGACTCATACGCAAAAAAGAGACCAGCCTGATATTTTGCCCCAGCTTTATCTGCATTAAACTCAACATATTCTTGATATATTTTTTTATAATTATCATACTCTCCATCAGTTTGCTCTAGAGTTTTACCATTAGCATCTATGATTTTAGTGTTAGCTCCCTCTCTTCCAAAAACAGTTTTTTCAACTTGTTTAATGCCATCAAGTGGTTCAAATGCTGTCTGAAGTAGGTATGGGCTATCAGCAAATAGGTCATACATAATCTTCATAATGCCCTTTGATTGGAACAAAAGTGTGTATGCTGGGTTTAAGATGATAGCTTGTTGGTTTTGCATAATGCTGTTTAGTGTGGTTGCAAGTTCTGGCTCACCACTTCCTATATCTTCCCAAGGAAAGAGTTTAAACCAGTACTCATATTGGTTCTCATTTGCATCAAAGATTCCCTCTTCATCAAATCTAACATTGTGTAGATACTCAAAACCTGTATTAAATCCTGCATCTGTGGCCATCTGCTGAAGTAGCCTTGTTGTAGCTTCTTCTTCATCATTTCCTTCTACGCTTGAGAAGAGTATCTTCCAGCCATCATATCTCTCATCAAAAAGTTCTGTATCGTCATTTAAAGTTATAAGTCTTTTAAAATTCTCTTTAATTGCATCGTAAACATTGTTAAATTGCTTATCTTCATTCATATTGTTTTCTTTTAACAAAGCCCATTGAAGTAGGGCAGTCTCAAAGAGTGATGTAGGGGTATCGGCATTAAACTCTATGAGTTTTATAGGTTTACCATTAGTCCCACCAGCTAAATCAAAACGACCATAAATATGCCAGTGAACATCACTCTCCCAGCTCTTTTTTATCATCTCAATAAGGTTAAATGGGATGCCAAGTTCAAAGAAAAGGTTGTTTTCTATCACATGCTCAGCAGCAGCAACAAACATCTCATATATCTCATTTCCTGCCTCATAAAAAGCCTCGGCTTCAGCTTGAGTTATAACTACTAGCTCGTTGTTTATATATTTAGTTGCATCACTATCCGTATGCCAAGTAAAGCCCAACTCTTCTAGAGTAGCATCACTTAAACTATCTATCTTTTGTAAATTTATCATCCGCCATAACTCCTGCTGCCTTGGGTTGAACTTTTGGTATTTGTTCCGCCAAAAAAACTCTTTTTAGAAGATGAACTCTTAGATGCACTAGGAGATGCTGAGCGGCTATAGGCGCTTTTATTTGCACCTGCTGAATTTTTTGCAAAGTTTTTGTTGTTCATAAGAGCGTTACCTATCATATTTCCTAAAAGTGAACCAGCTGCAACTGCTAAAATAGTTCCAGCCAAACCCATTCCAGCACTACTATCTCCGCCTTTTACAGTTTCAGAAGTCCCATCTTGGACTTTTTTATACTCTTGTTCGGCTAACGCTTTCATCTCCTCTTCGCTCATAAAACGCTCAACTGTGTCTCCGTTAGCATCTTTTTCACGGATGATAGCTCTGTTTGGCCCATCAGTTGGCATCTCTTCAGCTACTATATATTTGCCATTCGCTTGTTGCTCAATTACCAAAAAGCGATTTTGCTGTTGCTGCTCTTGTTGTTGAGCCTCACAACCACTCAAAACACTCATCATAATTACTCCCGCACTCCCCAGTGCTACGCCACTTGCCAAACTTGAAATATGTTTCATCTAATTAAATCCTTTTTCTTTAGTAGTATGGTTTTTTTCAGAGCATAATCATAAAAGGTGATTATCTCTCTTCCCTCATAGTAGATATCTCCAACAAATATATTTTTACTGTTTTTAAGAGTTACATTTTTTTGCATAAACATCTTCTCTCCTAGGGCATATCCAATAGCAGGATAGAGTGTTGAGAGTGAAACAACAAAGAGAATAGAGATAAAAAGGGCTGAAATTTTTAGGTTTTTTATATAGATAATTGCAAAGCCTGTTAGAGCAGAAAAGAGCATAAATAAGAAGATATTTTGATGATCTACAAACAAGATATTGTAATAAACCTTAACTTCATAAAAATTTATATAGTGCTTTTGCAGACCTAAAAATATGAAAAAATCTAAAATAAATGTGACAAACATACCAGTAAGTAGCGCTTGAAGAGCTTTTATCATCTTAGTTTTCTCCTTTTTTGATTGTTTATAATATATAAAGATGAAGAACTTCTTTGATGAAGTCCATCTCTATTTTGTACTATTATATCAGCTTTATCTGCACAAAAGAGCATATCAAAATCACGTCCCGATTCATTAGCAGAAGTAGAGTAGTGCCACGCTAAGTCTCTTAAGAGTTGAGAATGAAGCGAACTCTTGCTCACTCTAAAAGCTAAGTTTTTAACTATAAAGGTGGTTTTTTTAGCTCTTCGTACACTATTTTTAAACATATTTGGGATTCTGGTTTTTGATGATTTTAGAGCTTTGAAATCTCTATAAATTTTGATAAAGGGCTTAGTCTGGCTCCTCTTTTTTATCTCTTTTAGCCTCTTTGCATCTTGAGATAAAAAACCGACAGTGGTGTCAGTTTGAGCCAGAATAACTTTCACGCTTAAGCGAGAAAGTCTTGTATTGCTTTTGAATCTAGCCATGAGCCATCACCCATCTCATCAAGAGCTAAGATAAGTGCTCTTGCAGCACTGAGAGTTGTAAAGTATGGGATATTTTTCTTTAAAACTTCTTGGCGAATAACTATTGCATCTTTTTTTGAAGTGTTGTTATCAGATGTATTTAGTGCCATAGCAATCTCATCATTTTTCATACTATCTTCAATATTTGGACGGCCCTCAGAGATCTTTAAAACCACTTCACAAGGGATGCCAGCACTCTCAATTACCGCTTGAGTGCCTTTAGTTGCTACTAGTTTAAAGCCATGTTTATGGAGCCCAGATGCTATCTCGCAAGCGTGAACTTTATCTGTATCTACAAAAGATAAGAAACATGTTCCACTCTTTGGAATTTTGTTTCCTGCTGAGAGTTGAGCTTTTGCAAAACTTACTCCAAAGTTTGAGCTTATTCCCATAACTTCACCAGTTGATTTCATCTCAGGCGAAAGAACTAAGTCTGCACCATAGAGTTTATGAAAAGGAAAAACTGCCTCTTTTACAGAGATATGACCCTTTAGTTTTGGCTTTAAGAGACCATTTACTTCTTGGACTATATTGTATTTGTCATAGTATTTTAGAGAGTCTCTTAGTGTCTCTCCAACCATAACACGAGTTGCGACTTTTGCAAGTGGCATCCCTGTAGCTTTAGAGACAAAAGGAACAGTTCTTGAAGCTCGTGGATTTACCTCTATAAGATATATCTCATCTTTATAAATAGCGTACTGAACATTCATAAGTCCAATAACTCCAAGCCCTAGCGCTATTGTTTGGGTCTGCTCTTCTACTCTTTGTATCAACTCTTTTGAGAGGTTTACAGGAGGGAGTGAACAAGCACTATCTCCTGAGTGAATACCAGCTTCTTCGATATGTTCCATAACAGAGCCGATATATACATCTTTGCCATCACTAATAGCATCAACATCAAGCTCTATAGCTTGGTCTAAAAACTTATCTATAAGAACAGGAGCTTCGTTTGATACTGAGATAGCTAAGTCCATGTATTGTTTAAGTTCATCTTCTGTGTAGACAATTCTCATGCCACGGCCACCAAGAACAAAAGATGGACGAACTAAAACAGGAAAGCCTAGCTTCTGGGCTATAATGTAAGACTCTTCTTTGGTTCTAGCTAGCCCGTTCTCAGGTTGCTTTAGGTTGAATTTTTTTACAAAGTTAGAAAACTGCTCTCTATCTTCTGCAAGGTCAATAACCGCTGATGGAGTTCCTGCAATCTTTGCTCCTATCTTAGTTAAGGCATCAGCTAATTTTAGTGGAGTTTGCCCACCAAAGTGAACAATGATGCCATCAGGCTGTTCATTTTCTATAACTTCTCTAACATGTTCTAAGTCAATAGGCTCAAAATACAAAACATCAGAAGTATCATAGTCAGTTGAGACCGTCTCAGGATTACAGTTGTACATGATAGTCTCTATATCCATCTCTTTTAGTGCAAAAGCAGCATGAACACAACAGTAGTCAAACTCAATTCCTTGACCGATTCTGTTTGGTCCACCACCAAGGATAAGGACTTTTTTCTTATCGCTAACTCTATTTTTAGCATCAGGAGAGGCAGCAATATTTGTAGTTGAGTAGAGGTAAGGAGTAAGAGCTTCAAACTCTCCTGCACAAGTGTCAACTTCGTTGTACTCTAGTGAGATGCCAAGTTTTTTTCTAGCATCATAGACTTGCATCTCTGTTGTTTTTTGCTCTTTGCTTATAAGCTGGGCGATTCTTTTATCTGAAAAACCATCAGCTTTGATGCTTCTCATAAGAGCTGCATCTTGGAGTATCTCTTTTGTGATTGTCTTTTCAGACTCAACTATCTCTTGGAGTTGATATAAAAACCATGGGTCAATCGCACAAGTATCAAACATCTCTTCTATGCTCATACCACGACGAAATCCCTCAGCCACATAGAGTGCGCGATCTGCATTTGGACGGCGGATCTCATGCTTTATAAACTCATCATCACCTTGCATTGGTTCAAAACCGCAGATGCCAGTCTCAAGAGAGCAGAGTGCTTTTTGCATAGACTCTTTAAAAGTTCTACCTATTGCCATAACTTCGCCAACTGATTTCATACTTGTACTTAGTGTATTTATAGCCTCTGGAAATTTTTCAAATGTAAAGCGAGGAACTTTTGTTACTATATAGTCAACTGATGGTTCAAAAGCTGCTGGAGTTCCTGTGATATCGTTTGTGATTTCATCTAAAGTGTAACCAATAGCAAGAAGAGTTGCAACTTTTGCAATAGGATAACCTGTAGCCTTAGATGCAAGAGCAGAAGAGCGAGAAACACGAGGGTTCATCTCTATAACTATCATTCTGCCAGTTTTTGGATCTATGGCAAACTGGACATTTGATCCACCATTATCAACACCAACTTCTCTTAAAATTGCAAAAGATGCGTCACGCATTCTTTGGTACTCTTTATCTGTTAGAGTAAGAGCAGGTGCAACCGTGATGCTATCTCCAGTGTGAACACCCATAGGATCAAAGTTTTCAATGGAGCAGACGATGATGCAGTTATCAGCTTTATCACGGATAACTTCCATCTCAAACTCTTTCCAACCTAGCATAGACTCCATGATTTCTATCTCGCTAACAGGAGAAGCTGAGATGCCCTCTTGTGCTAGTTTTTTAAACTCTTCCATATTGTAAGCTACGCCTGAACCACCACCAGCGAGTGTAAAAGAGGCTCTTGAAATTACAGGAAAACCGAGTTCTTTTGCTACTTCAATAGCTTCATCAACGCTATAAGCATTGCGACTTATTGGCAAATCCATGCCTATCTTTGTCATAGCTTCATTAAAAGCAGAACGGTCTTCACCTTTATGAATAGCCTCTGGAGATGCACCTAAAAACTCCACACCCTCTAACATACCTTTTGCAAACATGCTTGTAGCTACATTAAGTGCTGTTTGTCCGCCCATAGTTGGAAGAACTGCATCTACTTTTTCTTTTTTGATGATGCGAGCTATTACATCTTCAGTGATTGGCTCTATATAGGTTCTATCTGCAAACTCAGGGTCCGTCATTATAGTTGCTGGATTTGAGTTGATAAGAATAACTCTAAAACCTTGTTCTTTTAAAGTCTTTACAGCTTGTGTCCCTGAGTAATCAAACTCACAACCTTGACCAATGATAATAGGACCAGAACCTATAAGTAAAATCGTGTGTATGTCGGTGCGTTTTGGCATTTTTTCCCTTTGCACAAAGCCCTCTAACAAGAGGTGCTTTTGTGTATTTAAGCTAGTGTAATAAATTTTTTTATTATAGGTAAAAAGCACTTAATTTTTGATGAGATGCAGTGGTTATTTTTACTATATTAGAGAGTAAATCTAAAAGATAGAGCCTTTTGTAGCAAAACAAACAGCCAAGAGTTAGTCTTACTAACAAGCTAGATGAGAAATTGATATTTAGCAACTAGCTTCAGTTAATAAACATCTACTAGCTAGTTTGTTGGCTCTTATGAGACTGTGAAATAACTATAATTTTCCTTTGGAAGAGAGACTTTGAGGAGTCCTATCCAAGGGTACTCTTCACGTGAGGGACGCGTGTCATCCTGAACTTGATTTAGGATCTAACTTAATAATTGTTCAGAACACTCAATTAAAACTAAAGCATCTCTTATCTAAGTTCTTTTATCATGTAAAAATAATTTGGGTCATTCGACTCATAGTAAGGTTGGATTTGTGCATTTTGATAGCCTTGAGACTTACTAACAGAGACAACTCTTCCAACTTTTAAACCTTTGTAGAAAATCTCATCTAAACCAGAAGTTATGACTTCATCTCCAGCTTCTATCTTAAACCAAGCAGGTATAAATTTCACTACTAGATTTTTTGCATTGTTTCCATGTGCTATTCCAGGTGCTCTTATCTTGCCAACATATACAGAGTAAGAACTTTGTATATCTCTATTTAACAGTCCTAAGGGCTTTTTATTTTGAGAAATCACTATTCCAGCTACAAGTTCATTGTATGTTAAACCATAGATTTTTGAAGCATTATAGTCCTCTATATCTAACCAGACCCTATTTAAATCACCAAACTTTTGATAAGAGAGAGTGCGAACTAATTGAACTTTTGGGTTGACACTTAGCTCAGAGTTATTTGCTTTAAAGAGGTCGTTTATCTCAGATGCCATCTGTTGCATAACTAAATGATTGTTCTCGTAAGTTTGAAGTTCTTCTTTTAAAGAAGTTATGGTTTTTGCTTGAAAAATATGCTTATCTATACTGTTTTGTATAAACTCTGTTGAGTTGTGGTAGTGTGATTTGAAGTAGTTAAGAGCCGAAATTAATGGGCCTTGAATAGTGTTTGTGTAGTACAGAGCACTCACAAAGAGTGCTATAAAGAGTAAAAAAAAGCCTAAAAGCCCTTTATTCATTTTCGAAAAGTTCTTGGAGTAGGTCTATCTCTTCTAGGGCACGACCAGTACCACGAGCAACTGCAAGAAGTGGCTCATCAGCGACATAAACAGGAACTTTTACGATATCGGCTAGATATTTATCAAGTTGGCGAATTAGAGCTCCTCCACCAGTTAAAATAATACCGTGGTTTACAATATCGCCAGCTAAATCTGGTGGCATCTTCTCTAGTACATCGCGAAGAGCCTCAGCTATCTCTTTTAGCGGCTCTTTCATAGCTTCTCTTGCATCTTCACTTGTAAGTTCAACTGAGCTAAGAAGTCCTTCTACTTGATCACGGCCATTAACAACCATAGTCAACTCTTCTGCAAGTGTTACAGCAGTTCCAATGTTTATCTTAATCTCTTCAGCAGTTCTCTCACCAATAAGTAGGTTGTATTTTTTCTTTACGTAGTCAATAATGCCTTTATCAAGCTTGTCCCCAGCCGTTCTAATGGACTTTGAGAGAACTAAACCACCAAGTGATACTACACCAACTTCTGTAGTTCCACCACCAATATCTACAACTAGATTTCCTTGTGGTTCGCGGATATCGATGCCAGCTCCAATAGCAGCTGCCATTGGCTCTTCTATTAAAAATACTTCTCTTGCTCCTGCGCTAAGTGCAGACTCACGAACAGCTTTTCTCTCAACTTGAGTTAAGCCATAAGGTACACAGATAATGATTCTAGGGCTTATAAGAGATGTTCTTCCATGCGCTTTTTCTATAAACTTTCTAATCATCTTCTCAGTCATATCAAAATCAGCAATAACACCATCTCTCATAGGACGAATTGCTTTAATATTTCCTGGAGTTTTGCCAACCATCTCTTTAGCTTCATGGCCAACTGCTAAAACTTTTTGGTGTCCATATCTCTCTGTTTTTACTGCAACGACCGATGGTTCATTTATAATAATACCGCGGCCTTTTGCAATAACAATAGTGTTTGCAGTTCCCAAGTCTATAGATAAATCGTTAGAGAAAAGTCCTACTAGTTTATTAAATATCATATCTTTTGTCCTTAAATTTGTTGTATATTATACTTACGCGATTTTTTTAGTTGACTTTTTTATATAGACTGGTGCGACATTGTCATTAATAACTTCTGATGTTATAAGAACCTCATAACCTGCATAATCAGGGAGCTCATACATTATATCTATCATATTTTCTTCGAGTATTGCACGAAGTCCACGCGCCCCTGTTTTTCTTTTAATAGCTTTTGCGGCAATAGCTTTTAGTGCATCTTGTTCAAAGTTAAGTTCTACTTCATCTATAAGAAAAAGTTTTTTGTACTGCTTTATAAGAGAGTTTTTAGGCTCAGTTAAGATGCGAACCATATCCTCTTCGCTTATCTCATTTAGTGATGCGATGATAGGCAGTCTTCCAACTAACTCAGGTATAAGACCATAAGAGATTAAATCATCTGGCTCTACCATGTCGTAAGTCATTTTTCTCTCTTGCTTACTCTTTTTGTCGTGCCCAAAACCTAAGACATTATCGCCTTGTTTTTTCTTTAAAATCTCATCAAGACCATCAAAAGCACCACCGCAGATAAATAAGATATTTGTAGTATTTATAGTAGTAAACTCTTGATTTGGATGTTTTCTTCCACCTTTTGGCGGGATATTTACCTCTGCGCCCTCTATGATTTTAAGAAGGGCTTGCTGAACTCCCTCGCCTGAGACATCTCTTGTAATAGAGCGATTTTCACTCATGCGTGAGACTTTATCTACTTCATCTATAAAAACTATGCCTTGCTCAGCTCTTGCTACATCACCATCAGATGCTTGAATGAGTTTTGTTAAGATATTTTCAACATCCTCTCCAACATATCCAGCTTCAGTTAAGCTTGTCGCATCTGCAATAGCTATGGGGACATTTAAAACTCTCGCAATAGTTTGAGCCATAAGTGTCTTACCACTTCCTGTTGGTCCTATAAGTAAAACATTTGACTTTGCTATCTCTGTATCATCATCTTTTATATGTTTCGTTTTAAAAATTCTTTTATAGTGGTTATAGACCGCAACACTTAGTAGTTTTCTAGCTCTCTCTTGGCCTATAATGTATTCACCTAAAAACTCATTTAACTCTTTTGGGGTCATTAGGTTATTTACAGCTTCTAAAAGCTCTTCATCATTTGCTCTTAGGGACTCTTTTTCATCGCCAAACATTATCTTATAAGCTGAAATTACACAGTTTTTACAGATGTAAACACCATTACCAGCTATCAGTGGATTTTCTTCACTCTCACTTGCATCACAAAAACTACAATGTCTATGAATCATATTTTATTTCCTTTTACTCATCTGTATCGCTAAAATTTTTATTATTTTTTCTTTGAAAACTACTTTTTCTCTCAAAAGGTATGCCTCTTTTTGTCTTTAGAACAAAGTCGCATAAGTCTTTCACATAGTGATTTTGAGATGTTTCAATAAGCTCGCTTGCAATGTCTTTTAGGGGTTTTCCAGATTCAAATAGCTCTCTGTAGGCAGATTTTAGCTCATTTATATCTTCTCTATCTATATTTCTTCTAAGTCCTGTAAGGTTTAGTCCCCTAAGTGTTGCACGATTTCCCTCAGCCATACAAAAAGGAGGTACATCTTGAGCAAGAGCAGAAGCACCACCTACCATAGCATAATCTCCAATATGTACAAACTGGTGAATAGGCGTCATTCCGCCAATAACAGCAAAGTCTCCAACTTCAACATGTCCAGCCAAAGTTGCTGCATTTGCTAAGATACAATGACTTCCGATGATAACATCGTGACCCAAATGTACATAACCCATAAAAAGGTTGTGGTTTCCTATGATAGTCTTTCCACCACCACCTTTTGTTCCAGGGTTAAAGAGTGTAAACTCTCTTATTTTATTATTATCACCAATGATAAGTTCAACTTCTTCTCCAGCATATTTTAAGTCTTGAGGGATTGAACCTATGACTGCGTGCGAGAAGATAATATTGTTCTTTCCAATAGTGGTTTTTCCATAGATGCAAGTATTTTGTGCTATCTTAGTGCCATCGCCTATGGTTGCGTCTTTTGAGATAAAACAAAATGCCCCTATCTCAACATCTTTGCCTATCTTAGCACCATCTTCTATAATTGCATAAGGGGAAATTTTACTGTTTGACATTTATTCTCTCTATGTTTTAAACTTTTGTTTTTTCATAAATATTAGTTATTTATCTACTATCATTGCTTTAAGCTCAGCTTGAGAAACTAAAACATTATCTACATAGGCTTTGCCATCTAATATCCAAATAGCACCCTTGTTTTTTATAACACTTATGCGATATTCTAGTCTATCGCCTGGCTTTACAGGTGCGCGAAACTTAGCCTTATCTATGCTCATAAAGTAAACAACTTTGTTTGCAGCTTCTTCTTCTGTCATATCATCCATACTTTTAAATGCAAGTATGCCACCAGCTTGAGCCATTCCTTCTAAAATCATCACACCAGGGTAAATAGGGTGACCTGGAAAGTGTCCTTGAAAAACATTGTCACCAATAGTTACGTTTTTAAAACCAATCAGAGTTTCATTTTTAACAATGTCAGTTACACGGTCAAGTAGCAAAAAAGGGAAACGATGAGGTATTATCTTTTGAATTTCCACAACATCCATAATCATAGTTAAGAAGCCTTATAATAATTTTTGGATATTTTAGCTAAAAAAAGATTATACAATCATTAGTAAAAAGCATTTTCCTTCACACTTTAGAGATTAGTGCACAATATATTCATATTAAAAAGTGCTATATTAAGAGTAATTTTTCTTTTGTGTCTTGATAAGTAGTAGCATCTAGTGTTATTGAGAGTTTTGCATCGATAATGCACTCAACTACAATGATAGCAGATAGAGAGAATGGATTTGGTTCTATTTGGCATCTAATTTTAAGTTCTTCATCAAATGTTGGAGGATTAAAGATTAGCTCTTTTATGTTTTTATAGTCTGAACTAGATAGCTCATTAAAGTAGTTTAATTCTATAAACTTAATCTCATCACGATTGAAATAGTGGATTTTTTTATCTTCAAACTCTATGCGGCCATCAGCCTTTTTTCTATCAAGCATGGAGTAGCAAAGAGAGTAGGCTGGGATAATTTCGCTCTTACCTTTGGTTAGTTTAAAATTAAAAACTCTGTAGTTTAAAAACTTCTCTTTTACTATCTTATAGGCGATATTTTGCTCTTCGAGTTCAACTCTTTTTTTATACATAGCAAGGCGTTCTTCTATAGAAGCAGGAAGTGTGCTGTTTGATATAGGTGAAAACATCTCATCCATAATACGGCCTTGCTCTTCTCTTTGCATAGTTAAACCATAGATGCAACCACAATAGTCCTGACGGTAGAGCATCTCCTCTTTTGTAACTCTGCTTTGGTCTTGCGTACCACCATTTGAGCGATAATCAAGTGCAATAAACTCAACTCCATACTTTTTAAAAAAAGCATCACCGCTTCTTTTTAGTTGTTCTTGAGATTTTAGAGGGCTAACAAGAAGTGTAGTAGTTATCTTCTTCTCTTGAAGTTCAAGAGCTTTTTTTGCACTAACTTCAAAGCGTCTATCGAAACAGACTTCGCATCGTGCACCTTTTTCTCTCTCCCTCTCAAGCCCTTTTACTGCACTCATCCAACTCTCATAATCATACTCGCCCTCAATTAAAGGGATGCCGAGTTTTTTACATGAGCGCTCAACATCTAAAAGTCTGAGTCTGTACTCTAAATATGGATGAATATTTGGGTCATAAAAGAAGGCTGTAAGTTTTTCATGCGGGAAATCATTTTGAAGTTTTTGTAAAAAGAAGTGACTATCAACACTACAGCAGATATGTACTAGCATTTTTTATCCTAAGTTTTTTATGCATGGTACCTTTTCTCGTTCCCACGCTCTAGCGTGGTGAATGCATACATAGTAATATATCACTAAAATAGTAAAAACTACATATACCCTCCAACGCTGGAGCATTGGAGCGAGTTGGGTATTTTGCAGGGTTATTATTTAGACTCTAAAACTTCTATAGAGTTGATAGCATCTTGGCCTTTAATAGAGTCAAGAACTGCAAAACTCTCTGCATCGTCTTCTTCTATAGCACCAAAAACTGTGTGAACACCATCAAGATGCGGAGTTGCTACAAAAGTGATGAAAAACTGGCTTCCACCTGTGTTTGGTCCAGCGTGAGCCATTGATAGAGTTCCTCTTGTATGGCGAGAAGTGTTTTGTGCAGTCTCACACGCTATGGCCCAGTCAGGTCCGCCTGTTCCAGTTCCAGTTGGACATCCGCCTTGTGCCATGAAACCTGGGATTACGCGGTGGAAGTTAAGGTTGTTATAAAAACCAGTCTCCGCTAAGTGTGCAAAGTTTGCAACTGTGTTTGGAGCTTCCTCAGGAAAAAGCTTTAACCAGATATCACCCTTGCTTGTAGATACTTTTGCCCATTGGAGTTTACTTAACTCCTCTTTACTTAAGTCATAAGTCTTTAGTTGTGTTTTTCTAAACATTTGAGTCCTTTTATTAAATAGGCGCAATTATAGTCAAACTTTACAAATGTTGTTATAATCCTTGACATGAAAAAAATTTTAAACGCACTTCAAATAAACTTTATACGAAAAGATAAATCAACAACAATTAAGCAAGCAAATCTTTTTACTACTTTATACATACTGCTTTTTACTATAGTTTTTGTATCTGTGCTTATTAAAGAGAATTATGAAGAGTATGAAAAAACATTAGTAGAACAGCGGATTATGAGTGATTATAATGAAAACAATGTAGATGCTAAAAGTTTAGAGATTGAAAAAGAGTTAAAATCTTTAATGATTAAAAAGACTCTATCTATCGCTACTTTGGCTTTTATTCTTTTTGCGATAATGCTCGGGTTTTATAAACTTTTCAATGCGATACTACAAAGAGATATAGATATATTTATGAAGTTTTTTAAAGAGAGTGCACACACTGAACAAAAACTAAATCCGCAAGAGATGTTTTTTGAAGATTTTAAAATAATGGTAGGCTATGCAAATAGCATGGTAGAGACCATAAGTGAGCAAAAACACACACTAAGAGATCTAAACCAAGGATTGGAAGAGAAAGTTCTTCAAAAAATGTCAAAACTTGAATCCATCAATGAAAACCTAAAAAAAGAGAAGAAATTTTCACAAGACTTGTTAAAATCTCAAAAAGAATTTTTAAGATATACAGTGCATGAGACAAATACACCTCTTAGTGTTATACTTATGTCCATAGAACTTTATTTGATGAAAAATCCACGGGATAGACAGCTCTCAAAGATAGAAGCTGCTGTTAAAAATATCTTTAGCATCTATGATGATTTGAGTTACTTGGTAAAAAAAGATCAAGTAGAGTATCCAAAAAGAGTTATAAACTTTGCTAACTATATAAATAGTAGAATAGACTTTTTTACAGAAGTAGCTGAGCAATCTAAAGTGAGTTTTAACAACAAAATTAATGCAGATGAGATGCATATATATTTTAATGAGACAAAGCTTCAAAGAATAGTAGATAACACTATAACAAATGCTATAAAATACACACTCCCAAAAGAAGTTATAACTGTAACACTTGTTCAAATCGGCGCATATATAGAGTTTGCAATGGGCTCAAAGGCAAAAACCATTAAAGATACACAAAGAGTGTTTCATGAGTACTATAGAGAAGAAGAGAAAGCTGATGGCTTTGGAATAGGGCTAGGGCTTGTTAGAAGTATCTGCGAAGAAGAGGATGTGGAAATCTCTGTATTTTCAGATGCTAATGAGACAGTATTTAAGTATATATTTAAAATGATGGGTGATTGATGAAAATTTTACTGCTTGAAGATGAGCTAATGCTGAATGAGTCTATATGCGAGTATTTAGAGTCTGATGGACACAAAGTGGAGTCGTTCGTTGATGGGCTTGAGGCTTTTGAAGCTATTAAAACAAACTCTTACGATCTGCTTATTTTAGATATCAATGTACCTGGAATAGATGGACTCTCTTTCTTAGAAGAGTTGCATCTTTTAAAAATATATGTAAGCGTTATCTATATAAGTGCTCTTGTAGATATAGAAGATATCTCTCGCGCTTATAACTTAGGATGCCATGATTATTTGAAAAAACCATTTCACTTAAAAGAGTTGGCTCTTCGCATCAACCGAGTAAAACTAGAAAAAGAGAGACCAAGAGTGCATCTTAGAATCTCTAAAAATTACAGTTATGACCAAGAACATAGTCTTCTTCTTTTTAATGATGAACCACAAGTCCTTACAAAAAAACAGTCCCAAATGATCGATTTACTTGCAAGAAATAGAGGAATGGTAGTCGATTTTGAACAGTTTCAGACTTATGTATGGAGTGAGCAACTTGTAGATAATGCAACAATTAGAGCCGAGATAAATCGACTCAAAAAAAACCTAAAAGAAGATTTTGTTATAAATGTTCGTGGTATGGGTTATATGATAGATAAACCCTAATCCCTGCTTTTTGGAGTTTAAATCCCGCTTGAGCCGTTTTTGTATCTATCCTCATCCAAATATTAAATGGTTTGGATGAGGTTGGCTTATTGAGTTATTGGTTCATTTTTCCCACAGCACAAGATACAAAGCTCTTTGCTTTAAGCCCAGTTGATTCAAATTTGCCTAACTTTTCATCCTCCATCGGATAACCTAGTTTTCTCATCTTTTTACGAAACAGTTGCTCATGCTCATCATCTTTTATCTCAACGCTTACAACTCTAGGTTCTTGCTCTAAATCGACTTCAACTTCTCCAAAATCCTCTCTTAGAGACTCTTTTACGGTGTTTGCACAACCGCCACATTTAATATTTAGTGCTTTAAAATTTTTTTTCATTTTGTATCCTTTTGACTTTTTGCTGGATGTATAACTTTGCCAGTGTAGATAACTTTACATCCACTAGGCATAATCATACCAGAAACAAACTTTCCAAATGAACGACTTTTAGAGATAAAGTCAGAAGAGATAGAGACGTTTGTGTCACTTCTAAGAATCTGATTCAATCCAAAAGAGCTTATGTTATCTATGGAACTTACTCCAAAGTCAACTAACTTTTTTGTGGAGCTTAAGATAGATGTTGGGATGCCTTGAGCAAGGTTAACAAGGGTTGAAGAAGTCCTTGCTATCTTTGGCTCTTTAATATTTGCGCTTAAGGCTTGAGTAATGATTGCACAACCATTTTTATCTACTATACTTATATCAAGTTTTTTGATATCACCATTATCTTCTATGTTTCCTTGAGCTACTATTAAAAACTCTTGTGTTTTTAGAGCTATATCATCAAGTTTTATATTGTTATTGGCAAGAGACAAATCCAGCTGTAGTTGAGAAATCTTTGTCTCTTGTTTTTTATCAACATAGTAATGAGAGAAGATGGATTTTGACATATTGATAATATTTAAACTAAGTAAATCATCAATATTTCTCAACTTTTTGTCAATATCTATACCACTAATAGTCGCATCTCTTAGAACTATCTCAGTATTTGCTTTTTTCTCTTTTATCTTATAGTTTGCCACTCCCTCTATAATTCCACTCTCTAAGGGAAATTCTTTATCAAAAAGATATGCTACTTTTTTGGCTTCAACCTGGTCAATATCTACTAAGATATCACTTCCTTCAAGAGAGACGCTTAATGTTCCGCCAAAACTCTCTGTTTTAATGCGCAGTATATCACTGTGAGATGCTTCTATGTGAAGCGCTCCATTGAGGGGGCTACTAAACGCTGCCTTATAAAGATATAGCTCATGGATATCTACCTCAAAATTACTTTTAATCTGCTCATCTTCAAAAGAAAATGACTCAACTATAATCTTGTCTTTTTGATGAACTAAAGAGCCTTTTGAATTATATGGAGCGACTAAAGAGATGTTAGCATCTATCTTTAGAGGTAGTATATTTGTTTTATGGTGTAGATTGATTTTATCTCTTATACTTAGTCTGTTGTCTTTGTAGGATCCGCTTAAATCAAAAGATATATAGTCACTTATGTTTTGCAGATGCATATTTCGTCTTAGCTCTTTAGAGCGGATACTAAAAGCTATATTTTTAAAATCTCCACTGGCTAAAAAGTCTATTTTACCAAAAGCAAAATAGGGCTTACTAAAGGCTTCGAAGAGTTTTTGCATATCAAGATTCTTAGTATAAAACTCAAATCTATTAGCTCTTAATGTAAGGTTGCTTTTTGCTCCAAAGCTAGAACTACTTGCATCTAAGTTAAACCCTTTTTTATAAGATGCAGTACCTTCTAATTGCACCTCCTCTTTGCCTAGTTTTGAGGAGAGCTTAAACTTTGAGTGTAACTCTTTTGTGTCTGTTGTAAAAAAACCATCAGCGTAAGCTTTAACACTTACTCCACTAAGCTTCGCATCTGAGTTAAGAGAGAAGATAAACTTCTTAAAATCTCCCTTTGCAGCTAAGTCTATAACCCCAGATGCAGGTGACTTTAGCTCTAAAAACTCAAAAAACTCTTCTATATCTAGTTCTTTTACACTTATGCTTATCTCTTTGTTGTTTATCTCAAAGCGACTTTTTGATTTAAAGTCACTACTTGAGGCGACTATGTGAAGTCTGTCTTTGTAAGAAAGATCCCCATAAAAGTTAAAAGTTTTTTTTAAAAAAGTAGCATCTAAAGTGTAGCCAAAGCTAAGTTTTTTATCTAAAACCTGCAAAGAGGGGATGCTAAGTTTTACATCTTTTAGCTCTTTTTCAAAACCCAAGATTTTAGGTGAGGATAAAAATAGACTACTCTTTTTGCTCTTAATATCTAACTCGCCTTTTATATCTACAACTCCACTTACGATATCTTTGTAGTTTATGAAAGTTAAGAGTTTTTCTAGATGTAAGGCTTTGGCATCTAAGCTAAGTTTTTCATCTTTAAAAAGAAGATTTAAATCTCCTCCAAACTCTTTAAAAGAGATAGAAAGTTCACTCTTTTTTAAGTCAAACAAAAGTTTTTCAAGATGCACTCTTCTTCCTTGCATAGCAAGAGAGCAATTGCCCCTTAGCATCTCATCCTCAAGCTCACCCTTTGCATCTAACTCTAAGATGCCAAGCGCTGAATTCTCTAGGGTGCTCTTTAGTGTGAAGTCTTTGTTTTGTTTGATGAGTTTAAAGTCAACAACTCCATCAAACTCAAAGTCTAGTGCATTTTGAGTTTTGAATTTTTCTATATTTAGAGCCTTAGCATCTACTCCAATAAACCAGCCATCACTTTGCTCTTTTAGCTCTACAAGAACATCTGCATCGTAGAGAGTAGCGTTTGCATCTACTATTAGTTTTTCATCATAAGTGATGTTGGCATCTGCTTTAATATCCCCTCTTAGACTGTGATATTTTTTAAAGCTTTCGATATCTCCGCTAAATCTTGCCTCTATTTTTAGAGGGAAGAGGGTAATAAGTCTTGCATCTATCTTGTTTTTTGGGTTTTGGATATAAGCTTCAATGGTAAAATCAGTAAAAATTAACGAGTTTACTTTTACTTTTTGCTCAAGTAGATTTGAAGTGTAGTTTTCTATCATAAAGGCAACTGCAGGCTTAAAAAAAGTGATGAAAGATATAAGCAAAATAGTAAAAAGAGCGATATAAATATACTTAAATATCTTCATAAACACACTAAAACCCTCCACGCCTAAATAATTTTTTATGATAGTATCTTCTAGATTAATCCATCTTGTAATTGTAAAGTTTTAATTCATACTCTTTTAGTATAATCATAAAAATATTCATAGGAGAAACCATGGAAGCCATCTATCCATACGCACATATAATTCATCTCATACTCGCTATTATGTTTATAGGTTACGTTTTTACTGACTTAGCCGTAATTTCAGCACTTAAGAGTAAGTTTTCAAAAGAAGATGAGCAGAAGATAAGCCAAGAATTAGGAAAAAGAAGTTTTAAAATTTTCCCTTTAACTCTTCTTTTTTTAATCCTCACAGGTGGCATTATGATGTCAAAGTATATAAATTCAAATGCAGGTATGTTTGAGACAGATTTACAAAAAATCTTGATGTTTAAAATAGCTTTAGCGCTTATTATAGCTCTTGGGGTTCTATCAAACCTCTATAAAAAATTTACAAAGAAAAAAAAGAGTGCGTTTATGGAGTTTCACTTTCATAAGCTAGTCATTGTCTTAGGACTTCTTATAGTAATCTCTGCAAAGTGGATGTTTTTAGCTTAAAACTTCACTAAACATCTAAAGTTATGGATTTTGCTATAGAGAAATCTTTTAGCAAGTCCTACTCTATTTCTCCTCTATCCACAGTTTTGTCTCTTTAGTCATAAAATTTGATATATGAGCCATGTAAGTTACAAGACAAACTAAACATAATTTGATAAAATAATAAAAATATAAAAAAGCTTAGAGAAGCTTGCAATTTTTCTCAACTCTGCTATGAGTAAAAAGAGTGATTGCAGTAGTCCCTTAGCTATAAAACACAGGGAAATCAGTGAAAAAAATTATACTAATTGGCATCTTGGCTTCGCAATATCTTTTTGGACTCGTCTCAATTGTTCCAGTGGAAATTGGTAAGCAACCTGGGATATCTGGAACCTTTGAAGTAGGGCTTGAGACAAAAAGAGGAAGCACAGATAAAGACAAATATAAAGCTTCCACTAGGATTACTTATGATAACAATGAAAGCTATGTAGCATGGGCTGAACTCTCTGGTGAGTATGGAAGGTCAAAACATGTAACAGATACAAGCGAGGTATTTTCACACCTTAGATATGTTCACTCGCTCACTAATGATGAGAACTTAAGGTATGAGCTTTTTGTGCAACTTGAAAACGATAAATTTAAAGAGATACGCAGAAAGATGTTGGGTGGCGGAGGATTGAGATATAGAGTATTAAACTTCTATGAGGGAGGAAAAGGATATCTTGGTTTTGGTGGATTTTTTGAGAGCGTAAAATATACCGACCCAGATATAGATCCCTCTGAGGATAATGTAAGATTAAATTCATATTTCGCCTACACCTTTCCTATCACCGATATGTCAACAATTTCATATGTTTTGTATTATCAGCCAAAGATAGATGATTTTTCAGATAATATATTGTCAAATGAGCTTGAACTAAAGCTAAATATAGTAAAAACACTATTTTTAAAATTTAATGTCTCAATGGTTCAAGATAGTGATCCAGCTGTTGATGTAAAGAAGTATGAGTTTATTCAAACTACAACATTTCTTTATAAATTTTGACTCACAAGGTATAAAAGCTATTTTAGTGGAGTATCGTTATCTGTGTGTGAAATAAATATTTGTGTGGATGGTTATAAATGGCTCCGGATGCTGGGTTCGAACCAGCGACCAAGTGATTAACAGTCACCTACTCTACCGCTGAGCTAATCCGGAATATATGAAGCGTTTAAAAGAAGTAAATAGTTTTACCATTGGAATCAAAATCGATGTGCTTCAGCACCGATAAGGATAAATCAAACAATAAAATATGGCTCCGGATGCTGGGTTCGAACCAGCGACCAAGTGATTAACAGTCACCTACTCTACCGCTGAGCTAATCCGGATTGATATTGAGCCGAAATTATACTTTACGAAGGTACAAAAGTCAAGCTTTTTGGCTTATTTTTCTCTTTTTCTTTTTGCATTTACTTCAGGGAGCAGAAATTCTAAATTTCCAACTCTTTTTTTAATGATTTTTTGCTCTTTTATGAGAGTGTCTAAACACTCTTTACTCTCTTTATCAAATAGTAAATCTATATCATCCATCGTAAGAGGTCTCTTATCTAGTGTGTTTAGTATCTCCTCTTCATTGTACTTAGAATGGTTTGGCTCTGCGTGGATCCTAGATGCGATGTGAATTGGTAGTTCGCTATCAAAGAGCAGAGCAGCCTCGTGAAGCTCTTTGTAGCTAAGCCCTGATACATTGTAAGCTGGAGGTCTATCTATCGTTCCTAAGTCTATCCTTGAGGCTTTTATATCTAGTAGTGCAAGGTTTAGTTTTGCTATCTCTTCTTTAGTGTCATTTAGCCCGTGAACAAAGAGTATCTCGATAAAGAGCTTACCCTTGTAAACTCTACTAAATTCTTGCACTTTTTTTACAACTTCATCTACTTTTATATCTTTATGAGGTCTATCTATCTTGTTAAAGATATCATCGCTAATGGCATCTAGGGAGAGTTTGACTTGATCTAGTTTTAAAAGAGCACTAAAAACTCTCTTATCTACTAGCATCGCACTATTTGTAAGTATAAGAGTTTGGGTATTGTTCTTTATCTGATTTATGGCATCTATGAGTTCATCTAAGTGCGGGTAGAGCGTAGGTTCGCCATTTGCAGTTATGGTTATAACATCTATCTTCTCATCAAGATGCTCTTTTAGCTCACTAATGATTTGCTCTACACTTACAACGCTCTTTTGAGCATCTACTGTAACAGCAGGAGCTAGTTCGCAGTAGAGGCAGTCAAAGTTGCACTGTTTTAGGGCAGGGGAGAGGTCTATACCCAAAGAAGAACCAAATCTTCTTGAGTTTATAGGACCAAATATAGTTTTCATTTTTTGTTACTTTTTACTAACTCTTTGACACTCTTTTATAAAGTGCTTAGCATTTTCTACAGGAACATCTGGGAGTATTCCGTGGCCTAGGTTAAAGATATGTCTCTCTCCTTGCATTGTCTCTTGTATCTCTTCTACAGCTTCTGTAATAGCTTCTTTTGAGTAGAGACGACAAGGTTCCATATTTCCTTGAAGAACATACTTTTCTCCAAGTTTTTCTTTAGCAAGACTCATAGGAGTTGACCAGTCTACTCCAAAAACTTCAAAATTTCCATATACTTTATCTAAAAATGCAGGGATGCCTTTTGGAAACATAATGATAGGGATGTGTGGATATTTCTCTTTTAAAAAGTCAGCAATCTCAACCATATATTTCCAAGAAAATTCATCATATTTTTCAGGTTCAATAGCAGCTGCCCATGAGTCAAAGATTTGAACTACATCTATTCCCGCTTCAATTTGCTTTTGCATATAGATTTTTACAACTTCTGTAACTTTTGCAAGAATCTTGTGCAGAAGTGCAGGGTTTGAATACATCATTTTTTTACAAACATTGTAAGTTTTTGTACCCTCTCCTTCAATCATATAAGTCGCTAGCGTCCAAGGAGCGCCAGTAAAACCAATAAGTGCAGTGCTTCCGCCTCTTGCATCTAGCTCTTTTTTTATAAGCTCTATAGTCTCATAAACATAAGTTAGTTTAGATGCAGCTTCTTCACCACCGATGAGTGCATCTACATCAGCTTCTGTTACTATTGGCTTTGAGAACTTTGGACCTGAGCCTGTAATGAATTTTAAATCCATTCCCATCTCGTTTGGAATAACTAAGATATCACTAAAGAGTATTGCAGCATCTACTCCAACTATATCTACGGGTTGAAGCGTAACTTCACATGCTTTTTTAGGGTCATGACAAAGGTTTAAAAAGTTTCCAGCCTCAGCTCGAACTTTCATATACTCTGGTAGATAGCGACCCGCTTGTCTCATCATCCAAACTGGAGTGTACGGAGTCTCCTTGCCAAAACATGCATCTACAAATATTTTACTCATTCTTATCCTTTTGAATCGTTATGTAATTTTAGTCTACTTATCTTAAAACTAATGCTTTTTACCTACTTTTGATAAAAAGTACAAACCTATTGCTACTGCAGCAATTGAGAGTGCTAAGTAGAACAAATCTAGCGCACCGTCGTATTTAGTGTAGCCAACTTTTTGAAAAAATCCAACCACAAGTACCATCACTATGACTTTTGAGATCTTGTCTTTTAGTTGATCTAGTGAGTCTATGGCTAGGACTTTATTCTCAGCTCCCTCTTCTTGCTTTGCTGCATCTATATCTGAGATAAAAAGCTCATAGATACCAAACGAGAAGATTAGCATAACTATACCGATGAGATATAGATCAACTGCACCGATAATCCCACCAACTACATCATCGTGGAATTTTTCTGGATGTGCATCTGTGGTATAAGTCTCAAAGACATATTTGGCTGTAGAGATGATGTCAACACTGGCAACTGCAAACAAAATGATAGCACCAATAAGACCAAAAACAACAGCTAAGATGACTATAAATCTTGTGCTCCAAAGAGTGTTTTCAAATAGTTTTTCTAGCATATTATTTTTCTTCCATCTCTATCCACTTTTGAGCTATACGAACAGCATTTGTAGCAGCTCCAACTCTTAGGTTATCAGCAACTACAAAGAGGTGAATGATGTTTTTTGCAAAATTGTCAGATCTTATGCGACCTACAAAAGTTTCGTTTTTATCTACACAAGTTGCTGGCATCGGATATAGACTCTCGTTAGGTTTATCTAAGATAACTATATTTGGAGCTTTTTGTAAGATATCTGTAGCCATCTTCGCATCTACATCTTCTTTAAATGTAAGTGTAAGTGCTTCAGCATGACCACGAAGAGTAGGCACACGAACACAAGTTGCACTTAGTGGAATCTCTCTATGTAGAATTTTACTAGTCTCATTCACCATCTTCATCTCTTCTTTTGTGTAGCCGTTATCCATGAAAACATCTATTTGAGGGATGACATTTAGAGCTATTTGATGTGCAAATGATTTATGTTCGGCATCATCTAGTTTAAATGCAAAAAAAGCTTGCATCTGAGATACTAACTCTTCCATAGCGCTCTTTCCAGCACCAGAAGTTGCTTGGTATGTACTTGCATCTACTCTTGTTAAAGAGTAAGCGTCATCAAGAGGTTTTAGGACTTGGAGCATCTGAATAGTTGAGCAGTTTGGGTTTGCTATGATTCCTTTTACTCTCCACTTTGCAATGTCGCTTGGGTTGACTTCTGGGATAACCAAAGGAACATCAGTATCCATTCTAAAGTGAGAAGTGTTGTCAATAACCACCGCACCAGCTCTTACAGCATCCTCTGCATACTTTGCACTCACACTTCCTCCAGCTGAAAAAAGTGCTATTTCTATCTCTTCTTTTTCAAAGATATCACTTGTTAGCTCTTTTATCATCACTTGTTTTGAGTTAAACTCAACTCTGTTTCCTGCACTTCTGCTGCTTGCAAGTGGTACTAACTTCTTTATAGGAAAGTCAAGCTCTTCTAAGACTCTTAAAATCTCTTCGCCAACGGCTCCATTAGCGCCAACTACTGCAACATTATATTTTTTAGACATTTTTTCTCCTAGTTATTGTATTTTATTTTGTAAAAAAAGTTCATCTGCTTTAATTGTGCTAGATTCACTCAGTATAACGGCTCTCTCTATTACCGATAAAAGCTCTCTAATATTTCCTGGCCAAGCGTATGATAAGAGTTGCTCTTTTGCATCTTCGCTTAATGTTTTTGTCTCAAATGAGTATTTTTTACAGTTAATCTCTATCATCGCCTTTGCAATCTCTAAAATCTCATCTTTTCTTTGACGAAGAGGCGGAATATTTAGAGGAATAGTATTTAGTCTATAGTACAAATCTTCTCTAAACTCTCCATCTTTTATCTTTTGTGTTAAGTTAGCATTTGTAGCTGAGACTACACGAATATCTATCTTTATACTCTTTGATGAACCGAGTCTTCTTACCTCTTTTTCTTGGAGCGCACGAAGGAGTTTTGCTTGAAGAGAGTAGGGCATCTCTGCTATCTCATCTAAAAATAGTGTTCCACCTTGTGCTAATTCAAACTGCCCAGCTTTAGCTTCTGCAGCATCAGTAAATGCACCTTTTTCAAAGCCAAAAAGCTCACTTTCTATGAGATTTTCAGGTATGGCTGCCATATTTATCGCAATAAAAGGTCCTTTGGCACGAGGTGAATTTTTATGGATATAGTCGGCAAAAACCTCTTTACCAACTCCACTCTCTCCTAGTAATAAAATGCTCGCATCTGTCTTACAAGCTTTATCTGCTATTTTTAAAACCTCTTGGAGTGCCTTAGAGCTCCCTAGAAAACCACTACTATTGCTCTTAGTTTTAGGAGCTTTTTTTTGTGCTTTTTGAATTTTAGCTTCTCTTTTTATAGCTGCAACTAAAGTATCAACATCAAAAGGTTTTAACAAAAAGTCTTTAACACCTAGTTGTATGGACTCTATGGCACGAGAGAGTGTTGCATTTCCAGTCATTATGATAACTTCATATCTTCCATTTAACTCTTTTACAAACTCTATACCATCCATCTTTGGCATATTTATATCTGTGATAATTAAGTCAAATGAGGCATCTAGTTTTTTAAGAGCATCTATTGCATTTTTAAATGTGATAATCTCAAACTCTTTATAGTCGCTCATTGCAATCTCTAAAGATTTTCTCATATTGATATCGTCTTCTACTATTGCAATCTTCACAAAAATGTCCTATTACGAGCCCTATTTTAAAGGCGCAATTGTAGCAAAATTATCATTAAAATCGACTTTGAAACAAGTACTCTTTAGTGTTAAGATTGTTGTGGATGTGTTTATAAGGTTTGTGGTTTTTTCCTTGTGTTCAACACTAAGCCCTAGTTTATGGATAAAGTCTATAAACTCTTCTTCACTGTTTTTTATAATATCTTTTAAATCATTTTTTTTATCTGTTGTTAGTAGTAAGTGTTCTTGGGGAGTTCCACTACACTTTTGCATAGCTTTTGAGATATAAAGTGTTTCGTTGTAAAGAGTGGCATCTTTTACAACATAACGATAAGATATTATAAACTCTTTTGCATCTAAAAGTGCAAAAGAGCTAAAAAATATTAGTAGCCAAACTGCGCGTGTGATAGAACTATTTCCATCTCTACTTCGCATAAACCCTCTTTGAAATTTGTCTCAACAACATTTGCATTTTTTACCATAGCAGTTACTGAAGTTCGGATATGTGATCTTTTAACCATCATATTTTGGATTAAATCATCACCCTCAACATAAACACCTTTTACCTTCTCAGCAATAAGTCTGTAAGAGTCAGCAACAGCAGCTCTTTTTGCTAAGGCATAAGCTTGTGCTGGAGAAGAAGTGTTTGTTGGGGCTACCCCTTGCCCTACAACGCTGATTCTTAAAGTTTTATTTTTTTCTAAGATAGGCGCATCTTGAGGCACTACAGTTCGTGCTTCAATATTTTTGATTGGTTTAAGAGTTTTATCAGATGCCTCAACTGAACTATCCTTTGTACACTTTTGCTCACAACAGTCTTGATTCATAGCTCTATAAGAGTTAGGACCTCTATCTGTTTTTTGGGCACACCCTATAAAAGACACAGAAGCTATACCAAGTATAATGCTAAGTGAAATTATTTTTTTCATTTGGAACTCCAAGTTTTAATATGAACTTAAAAAGCAACTACTATTCCACATCTAATATACTGATTGGAGTTATATCATCTTCTTCATCATCTTCATCTGGTTGTTTTGGGCATCTTGAAACACTTGCAACATCATCACCTTTTACTATATATACGCCAGATGTATTTCTACTTGATTTTGAGATGGTTTGCATATCGACTCTTATCATCTTTCCAGCTACTGTTAGTGCCATCATATCCATAGTCTCATCTACCATAAGACATCCAACCACATATTTGCCAGTTTTGTTAGTCATTTTCATAGCGATAACACCAGAACCACCGCGATTTGTTAAGCGGTACTCGCCAGCAGATGTACGCTTGCCTATACCTTTTTCAGATACGACTAAAATCTCTTGCTCATCATTTGCAATGATGTTAGCATCTATAACTTCATCATCTTCGTGCTTAAATTTGATACCTCTAACTCCGCGAGTGCTACGACCTTGCTCACGAATCTTTTCTATATCAAATTTTATACATTGTGCAAGTTTTGTAATTATAAAGAGATATTTGATCTCTTGATCAGCTATCTTAGCTGTGATTAGCGCATCATCTTCATCTAAAACAATAGCTCTTACACCGTTACTTCTGATGTTTGAGAACTCACTTAAGTTTGTTCTCTTTACAACACCTTTTTGTGTAAAGAAAACCAGTCCTTTTTCTTCACTAAAGTCTGTTGTTGGGATGATAGAGCAGATTCTTTCATCTGCTATTAGGTTAAGAAGATTTACAACTGCTTTACCTTTTGCTATCCTACTTCCCTCTGGAATCTTGTAAACTTTTAACCAGTGAAGTTGACCGCGGTCTGTTACAAACAGAAGTGTATCGTGAGTGTTACAAGTGAAAAATCTCTCTATAAAGTCATCTTCATAAGTAGTTATGGCAGTCTTGCCCTTTCCACCTCTTTTTTGCTTTTCATACTGAACGAGCGGTACTCTTTTTATATAGCCTCTATGGGTTATAGTTACGACCATTGGCTCATTTGGGATAAGATCTTCTATATCTATATCGTCATAGTCATCTTCTATCTCTGTTCTTCGTTTGTTTGAACCATAAACTTCAAGAACTTCATCAAACTCTTCGCCTATGATGCCATGGAGAACCTCTTCGCTTTTTAGGATTGACTCTAGGTACTCTATGAGTTTCATAAGTTCAGCTAGCTCGTTTTCAATCTTTTCAATCTCTAGACCAGTTAAACGACCAAGTCTCATAGCTACGATGCTTGCAGCTTGAATTTCAGAGAAATCAAACTCGCTTACAAGGTTGTTCTTAGCCTCTTCTTCGTTTTGTGAAGCACGAATAGTTCGGATAACATCATCAATGATATCTATGGCTTTTTTGAGACCTTCTAAGATGTGTGCTCTAGCTTTTGCTTTTTCAAGGTCAAAAATAGTACGACGAATGATTACCGTTTTACGGTGATTTATAAAGTGCTTTAGTATGTCTATGATGCCAAAAATTCTAGGTTCTTGGTTTAAAATAGAGAGCATGATGATACCAAAAGTAGTTTGCATGCTAGTTTGCTTAAAAAGATTGTTAAGAACAATCTCGCTCATAGCATCTCTTTTTAGCTCAATGACTACTCTCATACCATCACGGTCTGATTCATCACGAACCTCAGAGACACCTTCTATCATCTTGTCTTTTACGAGGTTTGCTATGTTTTCTATAAGTCTAGCTTTGTTAACTTGGTATGGAAGCTCATCAATGATGATAACTTCTCTTTTTGCTTTTTGCTCTATGTGAGTTTTGGCACGAACTTTTATACGGCCACGACCAGTCTCATAGGCATCCATGATACCTTTTTTACCAAAGATGATACCACCAGTTGGAAAGTCAGGAGCCTTTATGTGCTGCATAATCTCAGTTAGTGAGATATTAGGATCAGCTAGCAGTGCTTTTAGTCCCATTAAAATCTCTCTAGGGTTGTGTGGAGGGATATTTGTAGCCATACCAACAGCTATACCAGATGAGCCATTTATTAGTAGGTTTGGGACACGAGTTGGCATAACATCTGGCTCTTTTGTTGTGCCATCGTAGTTATCTATCATATTTACAGTATTTTTTTCTAAATCTTTTAGAAGTTCGCCTGCATACTTTGTCATTCTAGCTTCAGTATAACGCATAGCTGCAGCGTTATCTCCATCAATAGAGCCAAAGTTTCCTTGACCATCTACTAGTTGCATTCTCATAGAGAAATCTTGCGCCATACGAACTAGCGCATCATAAACAGCAGTGTCACCGTGCGGATGGTACTGACCAATAACATCACCAACTATACGAGCAGACTTTTTAAACTTTGAGCCGTGAGAGAGGCTTAGTTTGTCCATCGCATATAAAATTCTTCTGTGAACAGGTTTAAGCCCATCACGAACATCTGGCAAGGCTCGACCTACGATTACACTCATGGAATAATCGAGGTAACTGTTTTGAAGAGTCTCTTCTATGTTTATAGTTTGTACTTCATCATTGTTTAGCAAATCGCTCATATATAACACCTAGTTTTGAAAAATAAAATATAATGATACTATCTAAAACTCTCTTAAGATATGCGTAAATACGGCTAAAAAATATATAATGAACCTAAAATGAGTTGATGTGAAACTACAATTAGGTAAAAATTAATTAGCTTGTTAATGAAATAATGCTTAAGAATATGTATAATTTTGCTAATCGAGTAAAGTGGGTAAAGATGAGAAAAAAAACTGTCTCTTTAGTTTTGGGTAGTGGTGGTGCTAGAGGTTTGGCACATGTTGGTGTTATAGCGTGGCTTGAGAAGAGTGGCTATGAGATAAAGTCTATCTCTGGTTGTTCTATTGGGGCGCTGATAGGCGGGTTTTATGCGGCTGGCAAACTAGATAACTATGTAGAGTGGATAGAGAATATTGATATCTTAGATATGTTGAAACTACTGGATTTCAAAGGTTCTGGCGGCTTTGTCTCAGGAGAAGCTCTTATGAAAAAAATGGAGGAGCTAGTTGGTAATCCACTTATAGAAGATTTGGATATAAAATTTACTGCGGTGGCTACAAATATAGATGAAGAAAAAGAGGTCTGGATAAATGAGGGACGACTACTAGAAGCCATTAGAGCATCTATCTCTTTGCCTCTGTTTTTTACACCATACTCTCGTAATGGAAGCCTCTTAGTAGATGGAGGTGTTTTAAATCCAGTGCCCATAGCACCTAGTTTCAACAGTTCGGCTGATTTTACTATAGCTGTGAACTTAAGCGGAGAAGCTCTAGCGGAGCTGCCACTAAAAAAAGAAAAAAATAATTCTTATTTTTCTAAAAAAATTCAAGAATATATGGGCAAATTATCAATGCCAGAATCCATTGCCAAAGAAGATGGCATCTATGTAGTTGCAAACAAATCTTTTGAGACGATGCAAGGAAATATCGCTAGAATGAAATTAGCTGCATATCCACCAGATATAGAGATTTCAATACCAAGAAATCTCTGTAGTATGTTTGAGTTTACAAGATCAAAAGAGCTTATAGAGTATGGCTATAAAACAGCTAAAGAGACTTTGCAAAAACATGATGCTTTAACATAAAAAGGTGATTTTTGGAGAGTAAACTTTACTCTCCTATATCTTCATTCCAAAGTATTGGATTTGTTTTAATGAAGTTTTGCATCAAGTGATAGCACTCTTGGTTATCTAAAATTTCTACTTCAACTCCTTGTGAACGAAGATGCTCTTCTGGACCTTGAAATGTTTTGTTTTCGCCTATGATGACTTTAGGAATCTTATATAAAAGTGCGGCTCCACTGCACATATTGCAAGGTGAGAGAGTAGAGTAGAGAGTTGCTCTTTTATACTGTGATGCTGATAATCTTCCAGCATTTTCAAGACAATCCATCTCTGCATGAAGTATTGCACTGCCTTTTTGAACTCGTTTGTTATGTCCACGACCTACAATTTCTCCATCTATGACAAGTACCGAACCTATTGGAATTCCACCTTCTTTGAGGCTTTTTTTTGCTTCTTCTATGGCAACTTGTATAAATTTATCCATCTTTATATCCTTTATTTTATCTTTATTAAATAAGTGTACTACAAAAATGCTAAAGTTACTTTTTATGTTTTATTTATTGGCCAAGTGTTATAATGAGAGACTTTACATGTACTTTTTGATTTTAAATTAGTGTG